>Ga0255338_1000160_pt1 | contig 278984 bp, 253 predicted proteins | sample MeOH1_35cm_T4_19_FD_203715 | JGI IMG/M metagenome (GOLD analysis project Ga0255338, IMG submission 203715) | Sandy soil microbial communities from University of British Columbia, Vancouver, Canada - MeOH1_35cm_T4_195 | ecosystem: Engineered > Artificial ecosystem > Sand microcosm >... | reverse complement strand
TCAAAGGAGAATGACATGAGAGTCGCTTGGACCTACGCCGCCATCGGTTCCCTGGCAATTGCGTCCGCCGCGGCAATCGTCGGCGGCGAGTCTGCAAAGGCCGAGCTTCGGTTCACCGAGGCGGCCACAACGGCGATCGCGACATCCGACGCGCTCGGGTGGCTGACCGCGGACGCGTCGCTCGCAGCGCGCGGCGTTCAGTGATCGCGGCACGGACATCGTGATCGCTTAGACAGCCAAACCTTCCGTACGGGCCGAGAAGTCGGCCAGTGCCGGGCAGGACTCGGGCTCGATGACGCCGGGGTCGATCTCGCGAAACTGCTCGACGGTGCCGAACACCGAGAGCGGCCGGGGCTCAGGCTTCCAGCTTGAAGAGGCTGGTCGCCTCCACATCGAGCACCGGCAGTTCGCGCTGATTGAAGAGCCGCCAGCGCCAGCGCAGGATGCCGAGGGTCGGCCGCTTGGCCGAACGGCGCACTTCGAGGACATCGGCCACCAGCCGCAGGCTGTCGCCGGGCCGCACCGGGTTCGGCCATTGCACGTACTGCAGGCCCGGCGATGCAAAGGATTCGGAACCTTCGAGCGCAGCGTCGGCGATGAGCCGCATGGCGATGGAACCGGTGTGCCAGCCGCTTGCGATGAGGCCCCCGAACGGGCCCTCGGCGGCTTGCTCTGGATCCGTGTGAAACCACTGCGGGTCGTAGGCCCGTGCGAATTGCAGGACTTCCGCCTCGGTCACCGGATAGGGGCCGGCCTCGATGACCTGGCCGGCATGGAAATCCGCAAACTTCATTTCAACTGCTCCACAGCGCGCCACCCACCGTTCGGACGCACGACGAATTGGGCATGCCCGGGGCTGTGCCCCGTCGCCCGGTCAATAGGTTTCGAGGTGAAGACGACCCTCGCGCTTGAGGGCTGCGCCGGCGGTGTCCCAGTCCAGTCCGGCATCGGCGGCCACATCGCGCAGTGCGAGCACCACGCCTTCTTCCATGCTCTTGAGGCCGCAGACGTAGAAGTGGCTCTGCGGGTCCTTGAGCAGTTCGACCAGGTCGGCCGCGCGCTCGCGCATCACATCCTGCACGTAGCGCTTGGGCTGGCCGGGAGTGCGCGAGAAGGCGAAGTTGATGTCGATGAAGTCCTTGGGCAGCGTCTGCAGCGGGCCGAAGTACGGCAGTTCCTGCTGGGTGCGTGCGCCGAAGAAGAGCATGAGCTTGCCGCCTTCGAACTTGCCGCTCTTGCGCAGGCGCCGGCGCCATTCGGTCATGGCGCGCATGGGGGCGCTGCCGGTGCCGGTGCAGATCATGACGATGTGCGACTTCGGATGGTTCGGCATCAGGAAGGAACTGCCGAAGGGGCCGACCACCTGGACCTTGTCGCCGACCTTGAGATCGCAGACGTAGTTCGAAGCCACGCCACGCACGGGCCGGCCCTGGTGGTCCTGCAGCACGCGCTTCACGGTGAGCGAGATGTTGTTGTAGCCGGGCCGCTCGCCGTTGCGCGGGCTTGCGATGGAGTACTGGCGTGCGAAGTGGGCCTTGCCGTTGGCGTCGGTGCCGGGCGGGATGATCCCGATCGACTGCCCTTCCAGCACCGGGAAGGGCATGCTGCCGAAGTCGAGGACGATGTGGTGGGTCTCGTTCTCGTAGCCGGCTTCAGTGCAGTTGAAGTTGCCGACCACGGTGGCCGTGGTCGGGCTCTTGGGCGGAAAGAGGTTGGTGTACGGATGCGCGGCTGACCACGGGGGCACGGTGGCGCCGTACTGCGCCGAGTTGAAGGCCTGCTCGCCGGGTGCGCTCGGCGGCTGTGGCGTTGCCGCCGGAGGCGGCGCGAGCGTTTCGGAGGGCGCGGCGACGCCTTCGGCTTCGAGCTGTTCCGGAGTGAGTTCGGCGGGCAGCTCGTCCCAGGTCAGCTGCTCCTCGATCGAATAGGCGCGCGCCACGGGCATGGTGCGCCAGTTGTCGATGGAGCCGGTGGGGCACGGCGAGATGCAGGCCATGCAGCTGTTGCACACGTCCGCACGCACGACGTAGTTGCGATCGTCATGCGTGATCGCGTTCACCGGGCAGGTGGCTTCGCAGGTGTTGCAGCGAATGCAGATCTCAGGGTCGATCAGGTGTTGCCTGATGACGTTGACTTCGACGGCCATGTCCATCGTCTTTCTCCTTGTGTCACCACGCGCGGGCGCATCGTCCGCACCCGGCGTTTGTACCTCTCCCAGCCTGCGCGCGGAACACCGCGGATCCGGCTTTGCCGGTCCGCCGGTGTTGCCCCCTGCAGGGGGTTGGCGAAGCGACACGAAGTGCGCTCAGCCTGGGGGTGGCTCTGGTTATCCGAACCGGACGTATTCGAAGTCGATCGGCTGGCGGTTGATGCCCATGACCGGCGGCGCGATCCAGCCGGCGAACTTGCCCGGATCGACGACGCGGCCCATCAGCGATGCCACGAAGGCGAAGTCTTCGGCGCTCGGCAGCCATTCGTCACGCCTGGCGTTCCACTCGGCTTCGCTGACCACGCGGCCGTCCGGCGACATCTTGATGCCGGCGAGCGCGCCGATCTGGCGGTTGAAGGCCTTGTGCGGCACGGTCAGGCGGGTGGGAATGCCGGCCTTCTCGAGGACCTTGTTCCAGCGGGCGACGCCCGCCATCGAGTCCTTGATGAAGTCGTCGCGCAGCACTTCGTTGAGCGCGTTGAGCATCGGCACTTCCTTCTCGACGAGTTGGCCGTTCTGCACTTCGAGGACCTTGTAGTTCTGGCCCTTGAGCACATGGTCGTCTTCGCGCTTGCCTTCTTCGTAGCGGCCCTTGAGGCCGGAGCTGTAGAAGGTGGCGGCATTGCTCGACTGGTCGGCGCCGAAGAGGTCGATGGTGACGCTGTAGTGGAAGTTGAGGTAGCGCTGGATCGTCGGCAGATCGATGGCACCGGCGGCGCGGATCTTCTGCGGATCGTCGGTCTTCAGCTCGTTCATCACCTGCGCGGTGCGGGCCAGCACGCGCGAGATGCCGCTTTCGCCCACGAACATGTGGTGCGCTTCCTCGGTCAGCATGAACTTCGTGGTGCGCGCGAGCGGGTCGAACGCACTCTCGGCCAGCGCGGCGAGCTGGAACTTGCCGTCGCGGTCGGTGAAGTAGGTGAACATGAAGAAGGCAAGCCAGTCCGGCGTCTTCTCGTTGAAGGCGCCCAGGATGCGCGGGTTGTTCGCATCGCCCGACTGGCGCTGCAGGAGCGCCTCGGCTTCTTCACGCCCGTCGCGGCCGAAGTGCTTGTGCAGCAGGTAGACCATCGCCCAGAGGTGGCGGCCTTCCTCGACGTTGATCTGGAACAGGTTGCGCAGGTCGTACATGCTGGGCGCGGTCAGGCCCAGGTGGCGCTGCTGCTCGACCGACGCGGGCTCGGTGTCGCCCTGCGTGACGATGATGCGGCGCAGGTTGGCGCGGTGTTCGCCGGGAACGTCCTGCCAGGCCTTCTCGCCCTTGTTGTCGCCGAAGTGGATTTCGCGGTTCGGGTCACCGGGGTTCAGGAAGATGCCCCAGCGGTAGTCGCGCATCTTCACGTGGCCGAACTGGGCCCAGCCCTGCGGGTCCACGCTGACGGCGGTACGCAGGTAGACCTCGTAGTTGGTCGAGCCATCGGGGCCGACGTCGTCCCACCAGTTGATGAAGTTGGGTTGCCAGCCTTCGAGCGCGCGCTGCAGCGTGCGGTCCTCGCTCAGGTTGACATTGTTGGGGATCTTCTCGCTGTAGTTGATCGTGCTCATGACTGGACCTTTGACGATGGAAAGACGGTTGACTGACTTTTCGCGGAACGCCGCGGACCCGGCTCCGCCGGACCGCAGGTGTTGCCCCCTGAAAGGGGGTGGAGAGCGACACGAAGTGCGCGAGCCTGGGGGTTAGACGCGATTCAAATCGAAGCCGGCTTTTTCACCGGTGCCATAGACCTTGAGCGCACCCTTTTCGCCGACTGCGTTGGGCCGGTTGAAGATCCAGTTCTGCCAGGCGGTGAGCCGGCCGAAGATGCGGGTCAGCATGTTCTCCTTGCTTGCGAAGCGCAGGTTGGCCTCGAGGCCGGTGAGCGCATCGGGCGACATGGCGGCGCGTTCCTCGATGGCGATGCGGATCTCGTCGTCCCAGTCGATGTCGTCGGGTGCGGCGGTCACCAGGCCGAGCTTCATGGCTTCGTCGGCATCGAGCGGCCGGCCGGCCGCGGCGCGGGCGGCTTCGAGCGGCGCGACCTCTTCATAGAAGCGGCGTTGCAGGCGGCTCTGGTCGTTGACCATCGGGAAGAAGCCGAAGTTGAAGGCGTCGAGCGTGATCTTCGGCGCGCGATCCGCGTCGTCGGGCAGCGCGAGCATGTAGGCGCGGTCGGCCGCGAAGGCCAGCTCGGCCAGCGTGCCGGCGAAGCAGGAACCGGGCTCGATGAGCGCGAACAGGCTGCGCGAAGACACATCCAGGCGTGCCAGCGTGCGGCGCAGGGCGCCGATGGTTTCGCGCACCAGCCAATGGTCCTTGTGGGCGAGCAGGGTGGCGTCGCTGGCCAGCACGGCCTGGGCGTCGCCCTCGGTCTTGAGCAGCCAGGTGCCGATGTCGAGCTCGTTGGTGCGCATCGACAGGATGGCGTCATCGAGCTGGCGCGCGACGGCCAGCGGCCACCAGGCGACACCCGCGGCTTCGATGCCGGCGATGTCGGTGGGCTGCGCGCTCTTCGGCGCCTTGACGGTGAAGGTGGCGGTGCGGCGGGCGCGGTCGATCTCGACCGTGACGTATTCATAGCGCAGGCTGTCGGCACCGTCTTCGCGCTGGACGCGGGTCAGGGCCACGCCCTTGGCGCCGGCCGGGCGGTCGCTGGCTTCGCCGAGCTTGGCGGCGCGCTCCTGCACGACAGCCGGGAACTGAGCCGGCTTGGCGATCGCGTCGACCAGGCGCCAGTCGACGGCACGCTGACCGCGCACACCCTCGACGCTGGTGCAGAAGATGTCCGCGAGGTCATGGCGCACATGGCGCTTGTCGGTCACGCGCGTCAGCCCGCCGGTGCCGGGCAGCACGCCGAGCAGCGGAACTTCGGGCAGCGAGACGGAGGAGGAGCGGTCGTCGACCAGCACGATCTCGTCGCAGGCCAGGGCCAGCTCGTAGCCGCCGCCGGCGCATGCGCCGTTCACCGCGGCAATGAACTTCAAGCCGGAGTGCCTGGACGAATCCTCGATGCCGTTGCGGGTCTCGTTGGTGAACTTGCAGAAGTTCACCTTCCATGCGTGGCTGGAAACGCCCAGCATGAAGATGTTCGCGCCCGAACAGAAGATGCGGTCCTTGCCGCTGGTCACGACGACGGAGCGCACTTCGGGATGCTCGAAACGCACGCGGTTGAGCGCGTCGTTGAGTTCGATGTCGACGCCCAGGTCGTAGCTGTTGAGCTTGAGCTTGTAGCCGGGACGGATGCCGCCGTCTTCGGCGATGTCGAGCGACAGGCGGGCCACGGGCCCTTCCACGCTCAGTTTCCAGTGGCGGTATTGCGTGGGATCGGTGCGGTAGTCCACGCGCGGTGCTTGGGTGAGGGTGTCGGCCATGTGGGAGTCTCCTGCGGCGGCGAGAGTCGAAGAACAATAATGCATTTGCCGGTCGGCAAGACATGCATCATGCTGCATGTTTTTGGACAGGTCAAGCCCGCAAGAGTTTTTTTACAGTGCTGGCGAAGTCGGTCAGGCGTCCTGGGCCATGGTTTCGCGGACCGCGGCGCGCAGCATCTGGAAGCTCTGGGCCAGGTCGAGGCCGGTCGTGTCGACCGTGAGGTCGGCCTTGGAATAGAAGGCGGCGCGCCCGCTCAGGATGCGGCGCAGGTCGTCCATCGCTTCCTTGCTGGCGGCCATGGGGCGCGTATCGCCCTGGGCGGCGACACGGCCCATGTGTTCTTCGGGCGCAGCCTGCAGCCAGACGGTGGTGCAGTGCGCGAGCAGCTGGTTGAAGGTGGCCGGGTCCGACACGATGCCGCCCGGCGTGGCGATCACGACTTCGCTGTAGATCTGCACCGTCTCCTCGAGCGCGCGGCGCTCGTAGCGGCGGTAGGCATTGGTGCCGTAGAGGTCATGGATCTCGCGCACGCTGCAGCCGGCGAATTTCTCGATTTCGCGGCTCAGCTCGACGAAGGGGACTTCGAGATCGTCGGCCAGCATCTGCCCGAGCGTGGACTTGCCCGCGCCGCGCAGGCCGATGAGCGCGATGCGCCGGCGGCGCGCGGGGTCGCCGGCGGCGGTGCCGAGCAGCTCGCCGAGCACGATGCGCGCGCGGCGCAGGTCGGCCTCGCTGCGGTGTTCGAGCAGTTCGCGGATCAGCAGCCATTCGGGCGAACTGGTGGTGACATCGCCGAGGAGCTCGGCCAGCGAGCATTGCAGCGCGGACGCCACCTGCTGCAGCACCAGGATGGAGGCATTGCCGATGCCGTATTCCAGGTTGGCGAGATGGCGCTCCGACACATTGGCCGCCTGCGCCACTGCCTTGCGTGTCAGCCCGCGCCGTGCGCGCAGGTTGCGCACCCGTTCCCCCAGCGCCACGAGCACGGGGTTCTTGGCTTCTTCGATGGCCGGTAGGGTTTCCGGGGGCGCCGTCAGCACCGCGTCGTCGACTCGCTCGTTCATTTGATTTGTCTCGCTGTCCTCGGTGACTTGCTCAGGGTTAACGCTAGATGATGCACTATATTGCTTGACACCTTCTTTGTCGGTGCTTATGGTTCGTGCGCAGGCAAGATACTGCACACCGCTGCTCACCGCAAGCCGGTTGTTGTTCATTACCCATCGACCATCGCCCATGTCCAAAGAAGCCTTCCACCAACAGGTTGCCGATCTGGCGACGCAAATCGCGGGCCGGCCGCTCGACGATGAACTCGACCGCTGGCTCAACACGCAGCACGGCGCCGGATCGCCGACCTACGAGGCACTGAAGAATTCCTGCATCGAGGGCGTGGCCGAGGGATGGCTGTGCGACCGGGAAGGCGGCGGCATTCGCTACGGCCGCGTGTTCAAGCCCGAAGACGCGCTCTCGCGTTTCTCGGTCGACGTGGTCGACATGAAGGACCTTGCCGGACCGCACCACACGCACCCGCTCGGCGAGATCGATCTGATCATGCCCATCGACGGCAGCAGCGCCACCTTCGACGGACGGCCTGCCGGATGGTGCGTCTATCCGCCGGGAAGCGCCCACCATCCGACCGTGGCGCAAGGTCGCGCGCTGGTGCTCTACCTGTTGCCCGAAGGTCAGATCCAGTTCAAGAAATGAAGCACACCCCGAGGCTGCGCGCACTGCGCGTCGCTTCGCCTACCCCCTTGCGGGGGGCAACACCGGCGGCCCGGCAAAGCCGGATCCGCGGTGTTCCTGGCACCCCCCAGGGTGACATGGGGTATCGCTGGTTGATGCCTTGTACGGCAAACGCGGTAACCCACTGACCATACTGCCGGGCGCGATGTGCGGCCCGGGAATCGAGGAGACAAACGATGAGCCTGCCCACTTCCTTCAATTTCGCCGAGCACCTGTTCGCGCTCAATCGTGGCCGCGCGCGCAAGGCCGCGTATATCGATGACCGGGGTGCGCTCGGCTATGGCGAGCTGGAAGACCGCTCGCGCCGGCTGGCCGCGGCCCTGCTCGGCGAAGGGCTGGAGCGCGGCGACCGCGTGCTGCTGCTGATGCTCGACACCAGCGACTGGCCGGTGAGTTTTCTGGGCAGCCTCTACGCCGGCGTGGTGCCGGTCGCGGTCAACACGCTGCTCACGGCGGAGGACTATTCCTTCATGCTGGGCAACAGCGGGGCCAAGGCCGTGCTGGTCTCGGGCTCGCTGCTTCCGGTGATCGAGGAGGCGATGTCCAAGGCGCCCAATGAGGTGAAGACGCTGTTCGTGTCGCAGCCCACGGGGCCGCTGCCCACCGGACCGGTGAAGGCGCTGAATTTCGATTCGGCCATCGCGGCGCACGAACCCTTGCCTGCGCCCGCCCCCACCAGCCCGCAGGACCATGCCTTCTGGCTCTATTCGTCGGGTTCGACAGGCAAGCCCAAGGGCACGGTGCACACGCATGCCAATCCGTGGTGGACGGCGGAGCTGTTCGGCAAGCCGGTGCTCGGCCTGACCGAGGACGATGTCTGCTTCTCCGCCGCCAAGCTCTATTTCGCCTACGGACTCGGCAACGCGCTGACCTTCCCGCTTTCGGTCGGCGCCACGGTCCTGCTGATGGCCGAGCGTCCGACGCCCGATGCCACCTTCAAGCGCTGGACAGGCCCGCACAAGCCCACGGTGTTCTTCGGCGCGCCGACCGGCTTCGCCGGCATGCTCGCCTCACCGGGGCTGCCGGCGCGCGACGCCGTGGCACTGCGCATGTGCTCATCGGCCGGCGAGGCGCTGCCGGGCGAGCTCGCGCAGCGCTTCAAGGCGCACTTCGGCTGCGACATCGTGGATGGCATCGGCTCGACCGAGATGCTGCATGTCTTCATCTCGAACCGGCCCGACGACATCCGCTACGGCACCACCGGCAAGCCGGTGGAAGGCTACGAGATCGAGCTGCGCGGCGAGGATGGCAAGCCGGTGCCGGTCGGCGAGGTGGGCGACCTCTATATCAAGGGGCCGAGCTCGGCGGTGATGTACTGGGGCAATCCGGAGAAGACCCAGGAGACCTTCCGCGACGGCTGGACCAAGAGCGGCGACAAGTACTCGCGCGATGCCGATGGGTACTACACCTACGCAGGCCGCAGCGACGACATGCTGAAGGTCAGCGGCATCTACGTCTCCCCCTTCGAGGTCGAGGCCACGCTGATGCTGCATCCGTCCGTCCTCGAAGCGGCGGTGATCGGCAAGCAGGATGCCGACGGCCTGACGAAGACCAAGGCCTTCGTGGTGTGCAAGCCCGGCCAGTCGGTGAGCGCCGAGGAGCTGAAGGCTTTCGTGAAGGAACGCCTCGCGCCCTACAAGTATCCGCGCTTCATCGAGTTCGTCGAGGAACTGCCGAAGACCGCGACCGGAAAGATCCAGCGCTTCCGACTGCGCGATCAGGAGCGCAACGCGTGAAGCGGGCCACCGAGTTCGCCGCCATTCGCTGGCGGGGACGTGATGTGCGCGTCGAATACCAGCGCATCGCGCCCGAGCGCCGCGACGCGCCGCTGTTGATCTTCCTGCACGAGGGCCTGGGGTCGATCGCGATGTGGAAGGACTTCCCCGCGCAGCTGTGCGAGGCCGGGGGCTTTCGCGGGCTGGTGTTCTCGCGTCCGGCCTACGGACGCTCCACGCCGCGCGCGGCCGACGAGGTCTGGGATGTGGACTTCATGCATCGCCAGGCGCACGAAGTGCTGCCGGCCTTCTTCGACGCCATCGGCCTCGACGAGAAGCCATGGCTCTTCGGCCACAGCGATGGCGGCTCGATCTCGCTGCTCTACGCCGCGCGATTCCCCGAGCGCGTGGCCGGCCTGGTGCTGCTGGCGCCGCACATCTTCGTGGAGGACGTGACCATCGAGAACATCGAGAAGGCGCGCGACGCCTATCTGGAGACCGACCTGCCGCAGAAGCTCGGCCGCTACCACGACGATGCGGACTCCGCGTTCTGGGGCTGGAACCGGATCTGGCTGCATCCGCCCTTCCGCCAGTGGAACATCGAAGCCGAGCTCGACGCGATCCGCTGCCCCGTCCTCGCGATGCAGGGCGTGGACGACGAATACGGCACGCTGCGCCAGATCCGCGACATCGCGAAGCATGTGCCGCAGACACAGCTGCTGGAGATCCCCGACTGCGGGCATTCCCCGCATCGCGATCAGGCTGAAACAGCGATAGTGGCGACCGTTTCATTCATCAACTCGAGGAGACCTTCATGAACCACCGCATCGCGCGCACCGCGCTGACCGCGCTCGCGCTGGCCAGCATCGCCACCTTCGGCCACGCCCAGCAGGGCAAGCTCAAGGTAGGCCTGATGCTGCCGTACAGCGGCACCTACACCGCGCTCGGCGTGGCGATCGAGAACGGCTTCAAGCTGCGCCTGGAAGAACAAGGCGGCAAGCTCGGCGGCCGCGAGGTGGAGTTCGTGAAGGTCGACGACGAGTCCGATCCGGCCAAGGCCACGGACAACGTCAACAAGCTGATCAAGCGCGACAACGTCGATGTGATCATCGGCACCGTCCATTCCGGCGTCGCGATGGCGATGGCCAAGGCCGCGAAGGAAAGCGGCACCATCCTGATCGTGCCCAACGCAGGTGCCGATGCGGTGACCGGCCCGATGTGCGCACAGAACATCTTCCGCAGTTCCTTCTCGAACTGGCAGCCGGCCTACGCGATGGGCGAGGTCGCCGCCAAGCAGGGCAAGAAGAAGGCGATGACGATCACCTGGAAGTACGCGGCCGGCGACGAGTCGGTGGCCGGCTTCAAGGAGGGTTTCGAAAAGGGCGGCGGACAGGTCACGAAGCAGCTCACCCTGCCCTTCCCCAACGTCGAGTTCCAGGCGCTCCTGACCGAGATCGCGGCGGCCAAGCCGGATGCGGTGTATGCCTTCTTCGCGGGCGGCGGCGCGGTCAAGTTCGTGAAGGACTACGCGGCGGCCGGCCTGAACAAGACCATCCCGCTCTACGGCCCCGGCTTCCTGACCGACGGCACGCTGGAAGCCCAGGGCGAATCCGCGCAAGGGATGCTCACCACGCTGCACTACGCCGACGGCCTGAACACGCCGCGCGACAACAGCTTCCGCACGGCTTACGCCAAGACCTTCAAGCTGCAGCCGGACGTGTACGCGGTGCAAGGCTACGACGCTGCGCAGATGCTCGCCATCGGCCTCAGCGCGGTGAAGGGCGACATCTCGAAGAAAGCCGAGTTCGCGGCCGCCATCGAAAAGGCGAAGATCGACAGCCCGCGCGGCACCTTCACCATCGGCAAGTCGCACAACCCCGTGCAGGACATCTACCTGCGCAAGGTCGAAGGCAACGAGAACAAGCTCGTCGGCACCGCCGTCAAGGCGCTCGCCGATCCCGCGCGCGGCTGCAGGATGTAAGCAGGGCTGCCCGTGGATTTCGGAACCTTTCTCGTCCAATGCCTGAACTCGGTGCAGTACGGCCTGCTGCTGTTCCTGGTGGCCTCGGGGCTGACGCTGATCTTCGGGATCATGGGCGTGATCAACCTGGCCCACGGCAGCTTCTACATGCTGGGCGCCTACATGGCGTTCGCGCTCTCCCCGCTTTTCGGCAGCAGCTTCATCACGATGCTCGTGGCGGGCGTGGTGCTCGCCACCGCGTTCGGCTACCTGCTGGAGTGGGCCTTCTTCAGCTATCTCTACCAGCGCGATCACCTGCAGCAGGTGCTGATGACCTACGGCCTGATCCTCGTGTTCGAGGAGGTGCGCTCGCTGCTCGTCGGTAACGACGTGCACGGCGTCAAGGTGCCGGCCTGGCTCGACGGGAGCTTCGCGCTCGGCGACCTGATGAGCTACCCCTGGTACCGCCTCTTCGCCTCGGCCGCGTGCGTGGTGCTGGCGATCGCGCTCTACTTCGTGGTCAACCGCACGCGGCTGGGCATGATGATCCGCGCCGGCGCGAGCAATCGCGACATGGTGCGCGGGCTGGGCATCGACATCCGCCGCCTCTACCGCATCGTGTTCGCCGCCGGGGTGGCGCTGGCGGCGCTGGCGGGCATGATCGCCGCGCCCATGTCCTCGGTGTATCCGGGCATGGGTTCGAGCGTGCTGATCATCTGCTTCGTGGTGGTCGTGATCGGCGGGATCGGGTCGATCACCGGCGCGCTGGTCGCCTCGCTGCTGGTCGGCTTCGTCGACACCTTCGGCAAGGTGTTCTTCGCCGAGTTGAGTGGCATGGGCGTGTATGTGCTGATGGCGATCGTGCTCATCTGGCGGCCCGAAGGCTTGATGGGACGGAAGATCTAGATGAAGCACCTCTCGCATTTCGTTCCGCTGCTGTGCGCGATCGCGCTGGCGGTCGCGGGCCCCCTGCTCGGGCCCTATCTGTCGGACTTCGTGGTCAAGGTGATGATCCTCTCGATCTTCGCGCTCAGCCTCGAGCTGCTGGTGGGCATGACCGGCCTGGTGAGCCTCGGCCATGCGGCCTTCTACGGCATCGGCGCCTACGCGACGGTGCTGGGCTCCGGCAAGGACGGGGGCTCCATCGCATGGCTGCTGCCCCTGGCGATGGGTTCCGCCGCCGCCTATGCGCTGCTGGTCGGCGCCTTGAGCCTGCGCACACGCGGCGTGTACTTCATCATGGTCACGCTCGCCTTCGCGCAGATGGCCTTCTTCGTGTTTCACGACACCGCGCTCGGCGGCGGCAGCGACGGCATCTACATGTACGTGCGGCCGGTCCTCGGCGCGCTGGACCTCGAAAGCCGCCATGCGCAGTTCTATGTCGTGCTGGCCGCGCTGGTCGCGACCTACGGCTTGCTCGCGCTCATTCGCCGCTCGCGCTTCGGCGCAGCCCTGGCGGGCATCCGCGTGAACGAGCAGCGCATGCGCGCGGCCGGCTTTCCGGTCTATGCCTACAAGCTCGCGGCCTTCGTCATCGCCGGTGCGCTCGCGGGTCTGGCGGGCTTCCTGCTTGCTTCGCGCGACGGCGTGGTGAACCCCGAGCTGCTCGCGTGGCACAACTCGGGCGAGGTGCTGCTGATGATCATCCTGGGTGGCCTGGGCCATCTGCGCGGCGCCGTCATCGGGGCGGTGGCCTTCACGCTGCTGAAGGAATTGCTGTCCACGCAGGCGCTGGTGGGGCCGCTCGCGGACCACTGGCAGCTCACGCTGGGCCTGGCCATCATCGCCTTCGTCGCGCTGCTGCCCAAGGGCATCATCGGCATCGCGCAGCGCGTGTCGCCCGGGAGGGCCGCCGCATGAGCACTCTTCTTTCGGTGCATGAACTGACGCGACGCTTCGGCGGGCTGGTGGCGGTCAACGGGGTGAGCCTGGACCTGCGGCGCGGCGAGGTGCATGCGGTGATCGGCACCAACGGTGCCGGCAAGTCGACGCTGATCAACATGCTGTCGGGCGAGATCGGCGCATCCGCCGGGCGCATCACGCTCGATGGCGAAGACATCACGCGGCGCTCGCAGGCACGGCGCGCGCGCAACGGCGTGGGGCGCAGCTACCAGCGCACCACGATCTTTCCGGAATTCACGGTCCACGAGAACTGCCGCCTCGCGGCCCAGGCAGCGACGCAGAGGCCGTGGGCGATCTGGCAATCCTTCAGCCAGTGCGAAGCGAGCAATGCCGCCGCCAACGCGGCGCTCGAGGCGGCCGGCCTCGCGGGCGTGACCACGCGGGTGGCCGGCACGCTGAGCCACGGCGCGAAGCGCCAGCTCGAGGTGGCGATGTGCCTTGCGACCGATCCGCGCGTGCTGCTGCTCGACGAGCCGCTGGCCGGAATGGGCGCGGAAGAAACCGAACGCATGCTCACTCTGCTGTCGAGACTCAAGTCCTCGCATGCGATCCTGCTCGTGGAACACGACATGGATGCGGTGTTCCGCATCGCCGACCGCATCACGGTGATGGTCAACGGCACCGTGATCGCGACCGGCGACCCGGCGTCGATTCGCGGCAACGCGGACGTACGCATCGCTTACCTGGGCGAGGACCATTGACATGCTCCGCATCGAAGCCCTCGACACCTACTACGGCGACAGCCACATCCTGCGTGGCGTGAACGTGGAGCTGCCGGCCGCGACCTCGGTCGGACTGCTCGGGCGCAACGGCATGGGCAAGACCACGCTCATCCGCACCCTGATGGGCTACGTGCGTCCGGCCGCCGGCCGCGTGCGGCTCGACGACCAGGAAGTGACCGGCTGGGCGCCCGAGAAGATGGCGCGACGCGGCATCGGCTACGTGCCCGAAGGCCGGGGCATCTTCCCCAACCTTTCGGTGCGCGAGAACCTGGTGATGAGCGCGCGCGCCGGCATCGACGGCCGGCGCGCCTGGACCTTCGACCGCGTCATGGCGACCTTCCCGCGCCTGACCGAGCGGCTCTCGCACGGCGGGCAGCAGTTGTCGGGCGGCGAACAGCAGATGCTCTCGATCGGCCGCGCGCTCATGACCAACCCGCGCCTCCTGATCCTCGACGAAGCAACCGAGGGCCTGGCGCCGCTGATCGTGGCCGAGATCTGGCGGGTGATCGCCGAGATCCGCGCGACCGGTATCGCGACGCTGATCGTCGATCGCGACTGGCGCAAGGTGCTCGGGCATACGGACCGCGCGGTGGTGATGGAAAAAGGAAGGATCGTGCTGGCCTCCGGCTCCGCGGATCTTCTGGCGTCACCCGACGACCTCGCCCGCCTGCTGGGGGTTTGACCCACCCCCAGGCTTCGCGCACTGCGTGTCGCTTCGCCCACCCCCTTGCAGGGGGCAACACCAGCGGACCGGCGCAGCCGGGTCCGCGGTGTTTCGCGATGGGGTGAGGGTGCGCGAGGCAAGAACAAGGAACCACTGGAGACGACGACATGGAGACACGGGGCTTTTTCGACGACCAGAATCAATTGGCGCCGCCGCGCACGGTGCGCATCGACTTCGATGACGGCTCTTTCGCGCTGCGCTCGCCGGTCGCATTGCGGCCCTATGCGCGCTGCATCGGCGAGTGGCTGGAGCGCTGGGCGCGCGAGACGCCCGATGCACTGGCGCTGGCCGAGCGCAACGAGACCGGTGAAGACTGGCGGCGCCTGGACTACCGCGCGCTGCGCCAGGCCGTTGGCGCGGTCGCGCAAAGCCTGCTGGACCTGGACATCCCGAAGTCGCGGCCGGTGGTCATTCTTTCGGACAACGCGATCGATCATGCGGTGCTCATGCTCGCCACGATGCACATCGGCCGGACCGCATGTTCGTTGTCCAGCGCCTATTCGCGCATGGCCAAGGATCCGAGCCGGCTGCACGGCATCCTGCGCGCGCTCGACCCGGCGCTGATCTATGCCTCGGATGCGAAGATCTATGGGGGCGTGGTCGCACACAGCGGGGTCGATGCCGTGGTCGTGTTCAGCCATCACGCGGACACCCATCCGGGCGCGCTCGGCTTCGACACGCTGCTGCAGCGCGAGGAGACGCCTGCGGTGATGCAGGCCTTCGAGGCGATCCACGCCGATGACCACGCCAAGTACCTGCTGACCTCGGGGTCGACAGGCCGGCCCAAGGTGGTGATCAACACCCATCGAATGCTGTGCGCCAACCAGCAGATGATGAAGCAGACCTGGCGCTTCCTCGACCACGAGAAGCCGGTGCTGGTCGACTGGCTGCCGTGGAGCCATACCTTCGGCGCCAATCACAACTTCAACATGGTGCTCAGCCACGGCGGCGCGCTCTACATCGACGAGGGCCGCCCTGCCCCGGGGCTGATCGAGAAGACGGTGCGCAACCTGCGCGAGGTCCGTCCGACGCTGATGTTCAACGTGCCGCGCGGCTACGACATGCTGCTGCCCTTTCTCGAAGCCGACGACACGCTGGCAGCCGACGTGCTGTCGCGCCTGCGGCTCGTCTTCTACGCCGCGGCGGCGCTCGCGCCCTCGACCTGGCAGCGGCTGGAGGCCGTTGCCCGTCGCGCGCGCCCCGAGCGTCCGCTGTGGCTCACCACCTCCTGGGGCGCGACCGAGACATCCCCGGCGATCACCTCGGCCCACTGGCGACTCGACGGGGCCGGCTGCATCGGTGCACCGCTGCCGGGCGTCGAGCTGAAATTCGTGCCCAACGCCGACAAGCTGGAGATGCGGGTCCGAGGCGTGACCGTGTTCCCCGGCTACCGCAATGCGCCGCGCGAGACGGCCGAGGCCTTCGACGAGGAAGGCTACTACCGCATCGGCGACGCCGGCTATCTGGTCGACGCGGGCCATCCCGAGCGCGGCGTGATGTTCAACGGCCGCGTGGCGGAGGACTTCAAGCTCTCCACCGGCACCTGGGTGTCGGTCGGGACGCTGCGCGTCGACCTGGTGTCACGCCTCGCGCCGCTGGCGCAGGACGTGGTGATCACCGGACATGACCGCGCCGAGGTCGGCATGCTGGTGTTCCCGTCGCCGCAGTCCGCAGGCCGGCCGGCCGAGGAATGGAAAGCCGCGCTGCAACGCGTGATGCGCGAACTGCGGGACGCGGGCGCAGGGTCCTCGCAGTGCCCGGTGCGGGCGCTGGTGCTTCGCACACCGCCGGACATCGATGCCGGCGAGATCACGGACAAGGGCTACATCAACCAGCGCGCCGTGCTCACGCGCCGGGCCGCGGAAGTGGAGCGGCTGCACGCGGGCACGGACGATCCCGAGGTCGTGGGGGTCTAGGCCCACCCCCAGGCTGCGCGCACTGCGTGTCGCCTCGCCGGCCCCCTTGCAGGGGGCAACACCTCAGACATACAAGCCGGTTCCGCTGTGTATTTGGACTCAGCCTCAGGCTCGTGAATCGGGGGGGCTTCAAGTTTCTCGATTGCCTGCCGATATCCGTACGGACCCCCTTCCGTACCACTTCAGCGGATCACGATCATGTTTCTGAGCAATGTTTCCATCGGCAAGCGTCTGGCTCTGGTCCTGGGCGCGATCCTGGCCGTATTCCTGGCCAGCAGTGCGTTCGCGGTGTTCAAGCTGCGTCAGCTGGGGGTCGAGATCGACCGCATCGTGGACGACAACGTGAAGGTCGAGCGAGCGGGCGCCGACTGGCTGCGTCATACGACTTCCGGGGTCCAGCGCGCCTCGGCCATCGCGAAGAGCAATGACACGGCTCTCATCGCCTACTTCGCGCCGATGACCGCGGCGGCGATCAAGGACACCAACGAGTTGCAGAAGTTCGTCGAGAGCCGGATGGACAAGCCCGAGGAGCGCGCGCTCTTCCAGAAGGTCGGCGAGATGCGCAAGGAGTATCTGGCTGCGCGCGAGGAGGTCGGCAAGCTCAAGCTGGCGGGTGACCTCGAAGGGGCCAATCGGGTGTTCACCACGCGTTTCGAGCCGACCGCGGTCAGTTATCAGGCTGGTGTGCAGCAGATTGTCGAATTGCAGCGTACGGGGCTCGATGAGGCGGCCGAGCGCACTCGTCAGCTGCGGGAGCAGACGAGCCTGCTGCTCAGCATGTGCACGGCCCTGTCGCTGGCGCTCGGCGGCCTCCTGGCCTGGTACCTCACCCGGAGCATCACCCGCCCGCTGCGCCACGCGGAACGCATGGCGAAGGCAATCGCCGACATGGATCTCACCGGCACGGCGCAGACAAGCTATGCGAAGGACGAGACCGGCAATCTCCTGCGCGCAATCGACAGCATGCGCGGCGCCTTGCAAGGCACGCTGCATCGGGTTCAGGACGTGGTGGTGAACGTGTCCAGCGCGAGTTCGCAGATCGCGACCGGCAACCATGATCTGTCCTCGCGCACCGAGGAACAGGCCAGTTCCCTCGAACAGACGGCCGCATCAATGGAAGAGCTCACGAGCACGGTCAAGCAGAACGCCGACAACGCGCGGCAGGCCAACCAGTTGGCGGCATCCGCCTCTGAAGTGGCGATGCGCGGCGGCTCGGTGGTCGGGCAGGTGGTGAACACCATGGGCTCGATCAACGCGTCCTCGCACAAGATCGTCGACATCATCGGCGTGATCGACGGCATCGCATTCCAGACCAACATCCTGGCCTTGAATGCGGCGGTCGAAGCCGCCCGTGCCGGCGAGCAGGGCCGGGGCTTCGCGGTGGTGGCCTCCGAAGTACGCAGCCTCGCGCAGCGCTCGGCCGCCGCGGCCAAGGAAATCAAGGTGCTCATCGACGATTCGGTGGGCAAGGTCGACGAGGGCAGCCGGCAGGTGGCCGAGGCGGGCCGGACGATGGAAGAGATCGTCGAGAGCGTGAAGCGGGTGACGGACATCATGGGCGAGATCACGGCGGCGAGCCAGGAGCAGACCTCGGGGATCGAGCAGATCAACCAGGCGATCACGCAGATGGACCAGGTGACGCAGCAGAACGCGGCGCTGGTGGAAGAAGCCACGGCCGCCGCGGAGTCGCTGCAGGATCAGGCGGTCAGCCTGTCGAAGGTGGTGAGCGTCTTCAAGCTGGACGGCATTCAGGCTCCGGCACCGATCGCAGCGGCGCCGCAGCCCGCGAGTCCGGCGCGCGCCGCCTCCGCACCGCGCGCCAGCGCCCCCGTCGCCAAGCGACCGCCATCCGCGCCCGCTGCAGTGGCGCTGGCGACCGCATCGGGCGATTGGGAGTCCTTCTGACCGGCCTTCGCCCCGGCGCGACGCGCGTTCAGCGTTCGCGCTGCAGCTCGGCGAAGCGCTGTTCCGCCGCCACCAGGTGGGTGGTGATGACGTGCGAGATGACATTGATGCCCAGCCCCGCGAACATCGCGGGCAGCAGATAGAGCGCGACCCGCACCCTCCGAGACGAAGACGGCATCGTCCGCGAGCGAGGGCGTCGTGGCGGCGAGCGTGGCCAGGTGCTGGAGGAAGTAGACGTCCAGGCCCGCAATGGCGACCAGCGAGAAGCCGAGCACCAGCACCGTGCCGCGCGAGATGGCCCGCTTGGCGATCAGCACGCCGTAGATGCAGAAGGGGAGTACGACGGAGACGGCCACCATGGCCCAGAAGCGCACTTCCGTGAAGATCGAGAAACTGATGTGCATGTGCGGCACCTTGTCGATGCGTCGTGAACCGGAGCGCGGAGCTTCACACGGCCACCTCGGCGCAAATGTCTCGCGCACGTAAAGACATGTTGAAGCTCGCACCGCTTTCGAGCTGTCTTCGACGCCGCGGACGACCGGACGTTCCCGGATCCATCGCCCCCCGGCCCGCCGTTCGGTGAGCGCCCGAGGAGCGATGGTCATGCACCATCCCGCCGGCACTCGCTATAGTTTTGGTCAATTCAATGGAGAGGAGATCCTCCGATGCGCATCTGGAACAAAGAGATTTCGGTCGAAGAACTGACCCGCAGCCACGTGGACACCGCCGTCTCCACGCTCGGCGTGGAATTCCTGGAGGTCGGCGACGACTTCATCCGCGCCCGCGTGCCGGTGGACAGGCGGACGGCGCAGCCCTACGGCATCCTGCACGGCGGCGTCTCGGTCGTTCTGGCCGAGACCCTGGGCTCCTGCGGCGCCCACTACTCCGCGCCCGAGGGCCATCGGGCGGTGGGGCTGGACATCAATGCCAACCACATCCGCTCGGCGAACTCGGGCTGGGTGACCGGCACCGCGCGGCCCGTGCACCGCGGCCGCACCACGCAGGTCTGGCAGATCGACATGACGAACGACAACGGCGAGCTGACCTGCGTCTCGCGCATCACGATGGCCGTGCTGGCGCCGCGCGGGGCCTGAACCGCCCTTCCCCGAATCCGACAACAACAACCGAGGAGACGAGAACCATGAGCGATTCCTACCTGCCCCGCTGGCGCCAGGTCGAGGCCACGCCGGGCACCGTGGTGGCCCCCGACGAACGATTGGCCTGGCCGCAGACGGCCGCGATGGGCGTGCAGCACGTGATCGCGATGTTCGGCGCGACGGTGCTGGCGCCGATCCTGATGGGCTTCAGCCCGAACATCGCGATCCTGATGAGCGGCGTCGGCACGCTGCTGTTCTTCTTCGTCACCGGCGGGCGGGTGCCGAGCTACCTGGGCTCCAGCTTCGCCTTCATCGGCGTGGTGATCGCCGCCAGCGGCTACACGGGCCCGGGGCCGAACGCCCACCTCGGCGTCGCGCTCGGCGGCATCATCGCCTGCGGTGCGGTGTATGTGCTGATCGGGATCATCGTGGCCCTCACCAACGAGCGCCGCACGCGGCGCGCGCCGGTGCGCGGCCTCGAAGGGCTGGAGGTCGAGGAAGTCGAGCAGGATGTGGCCGCACACTGGATCGAGCGGCTGATGCCACCGGTCGTGACGGGCGCGGTGGTGGCCGTGATCGGACTCAACCTCGCCAGCGTGCCGATCAAGAACATGGCGCCCACCGGCTTCGACACCTGGATGCAGGGCCTGACCTTCCTCTGCGTGGGCCTGATCGCGGTCTATGCGCGCGGCATGGTGCAGCGCCTGCTGATTCTCGCGGGCCTCATCGTCGCGAGCCTGATCTACGCGCTGCTGACCAACGGCATGGGACTGGGCAAGCCGATCGACCTCTCGGCGCTGGCCGCGGCCCCGTGGTTCGGGCTGCCGACTTTCTCGACGCCGGTGTTCGAGACGAATGCGATCCTGCTGATCGCGCCGGTCGCGGTCATCCTCGTGGCCGAGAACCTGGGGCACCTGAAGGCCGTCGGCGCCATGACGGGACGTGATCTCAATCCCTGGCTCGGCCGCGCCTTCATCGGCGACGGACTGGCCACGATCGTCAGCGGCGCCGTCGGCGGCACCGGGGTCACGACCTACGCCGAGAACATCGGCGTGATGGCGGCGACCAAGATCTATTCCACCGCGATCTTCGTGGTGGCCGCGCTGATCGCTCTGGTGCTGGGCTTCAGCCCCAAGTTCGGCGCGCTGGTGCAGGCGATTCCGCTGCCGGTGATGGGCGGCGTGAGCATTGTCGTGTTCGGCCTGATCGCCGTGGCCGGCGCCAAGATCTGGGTCGACAACAAGGTGGACTTCTCGCGCAACGAGAACCTCATCGTGGCGGCGATCACGCTGATCCTCGGCACCGGCGACTTCACGCTGAAGTTCGGGCAGTTCGCGCTGGGCGGCATCGGCACCGCGACCTTCGGCGCGATCCTGCTGTACGCGCTCCTGGGGCGCTCGCGAAGCTGAGGCGCTCGCGCGCCTGCGTGGCCTCGCGGCGAGGCCTCTTCACCGGCCTTGCTGGCCCTTGGTCGAGAACAGTGCGTCGAGCTTCTGCTCGTACGCGTGATAGCCGATGCGTTCGTACAGCTCCTCGCGCGTCTGCATGTGTTCGATCTCGGCCTTCTGCGTGCCGTCGCGCCGGATGGTCTCGTAGACGCGCTCGGCCGCCTTGTTCATTGCACGGAAGGCGCTCAAGGGGTAGAGCACCATCGCCACGTCGGCGGAACGCAGTTCCTCGACCGTGAAGAGCGGCGTCTTGCCGAATTCCGTGATGTTGGCGAGCACGGGAGCGCCGACATTCGCGGTGAAGCGCCGATAGGTGTCCAGGTCATAGGCCGCTTCGGCGAAGATGGCATCGGCGCCGGCTTCCACCAGGCGGATGCAACGCTCGAGAGCCGCATCCACGCCTTCGGTGGCAATGGCATCGGTGCGGGCGATGACGTAGAAGTCCGGATCGGTGCGGGCATCCACCGCCGCCTTCACGCGGTCGACCATTTCCTGCGTGGAGACGATTTCCTTGCCCGGACGGTGGCCGCAGCGCTTGGCACCGACCTGGTCCTCGATATGGCAGGCCGCCGCGCCGAACTTGACCAGGCTGCGCACGGTCCGCGCGATGTTGAATGCGCTGGGTCCGAAGCCGGTGTCGATGTCGACCAGCAGGGGCAGCGACGTGACATCGGTGATCCGGCGCACGTCGGTCAGGACGTCGTCCAGGGTGTTGATGCCGAGGTCCGGCAGGCCCAGCGAGCCGGCAGCCACGCCGCCGCCCGACAGGTAGATGGCGCGGTAGCCGGCGCGCTGCGCGAGCAGCGCATGGTTCGCATTGATGGCGCCGACGATCTGCAGCGGGGATTCTTCTGCCAGGGCTGTTCGGAACAGGCGGCCGGGGGATGGGTTCATGGGGAGACTCCGGATGTCAATGTGAGGGGCGGCAAACTCAGTCCGCTGCCGGCAGCGCACGCAGCTTTTCGATCAGTTCGGCGGTGGGCAGCACGTCAGCGTACTTCTGGCCGAGGTCGAACAGGTTGACCTTGTGCGAGGTGATGCTGCGGTCGAACACGCATTCCTGCGGCACGGTGGCCTTGAAGTTGTAGGAGAAGGCGTCCACGACCGTGCCGCGCACACAGCCGCTGGTGCTGCAACCCACGACGATCACGGTGTCCACCTGCTTGTCGATCAGGTGGCTGCACAGCGCGGTCGCGAAGAAGGCACTGGGATGCTTCTTCGGCAGCAGCACGTCGCCTTCGACGGGCGCGATCTCCTGGACGAACTCGTAGCCCTTGGCCGAGATGTTCATGATGGCGGGCACCTTTTCGGCCAGCCGGCCGCCTTCGTAGGCCACCTTGGGCGCGACGTGCGGATACATGACGGGCCAGCCGCGCTCGCGGAACAGCGCCAGCAGCGGAACGATCGCATCCACCGCGGCCCAGCCGACATCGCCGCAGGAGGTGGGGAACTCCTCGATCGCCTTCCAGAAGGGTTCGCGCCGCGTGCCGACGGTGCGGTACTGGACGTCGATGATAAGCAGTGCCGGACGCTTGCCGAGGCCGCTCGGCCTGCCGAAGCCGGCCGCGGCATAGGCACGCAGCTCTTCTTCGCTGATGACGTCGTCCCAGGGTTTTGTTTGGCTCATGAATGGCTTTCGTTGAATGGAGAGATTCGAGGCTCAGGCGGCCGTCGGGGCTGCGCCGCCGTGCGTGCGGAAGATGTACTTGCCGTGACCGGGCGCGCCGACGAGCTTGCCGTCCTGCATCACGGTCGTGCCGCGCACGATGGTTTCGGTCGCCCAGCCCTTGAAGGTCCAGCCGTCGTAGAGGCTGTAGTCGGAGTACGAAAGCAGGTCCTCGTGGCGGACGGTGCGCTCGAGGTTCAGGTCCACCAGCGTGATGTCGGCGTCCGCACCCGGCCGCAGCGCGCCCTTGCGCCCGCCGATGTCGAAGATGCGCGCCGGCGCGGTGCTGACGAGTTCGCAGATGCGGCGCAAGGACAGCCCACGCTTGTGGTGGCCCTCGTGCAGCAGCACCGGCAGGATGGTGGCGGTGCCCGGGAAGCCTTGCGAGGCGAGCCAGAAGCTCTTGTCCTTGGTCGCGCGCTTGCGCGGGCAGTGGTCGGAAGCGACCACGTCGATCGAGCCGTCGGCCAGGCCTTCCCACAGCGCATCCTGGTCATCCTTGCCGCGGAAGGGCGGATTGGCCTTGCCCATGCCGCCCAGGTCCATGTCGGAGGTGTGCGTCAGGTAGTGCGGGCAGGTTTCGACGAAGACGCGGTCGTAGCGCTGGCGCCAGAAGCGCACTTCGTCCAGGCCCATGCGCGAGCTCATGTGCGGGATGTAGATCTGTGCGCCGGTCTTCTCGGCCAGGAACATCGCGCGCACGCAGGCCTCGGCCTCGGTGATCGGCGGCTTGACCGATTCCCACTGGCGCAGGTTCTCGATGCCGATCTCGAGCTGCGCATTGCGCAGGCGATTGACGATCTCGATGTTCTCGGTGTGGCAGACCACGGTCACGCCGCCGATCTCGGCGGCGCGCTGCAGCAGCGCGTGGAAGTAGCCGTCGTCGGTGCCGTCGAGCCCGAGGTAGCGGCCTTCCTCGCCCTTGAAGTTCATGAAGTACTTGAACGAGGTGACGCCGTAGTCGCGCACATAGGATTCCAGCTCGCGCACGTGCAGCTCGGACGCGGTGCTGAAGTGGAAGCCGTAGTCGACGTGCGCGCGCGGCTCGGCATAGGCCTGCTCGCGCTTGTAGACCTCGCTGTAGGCCTCGTTGTTCAAGAAGTAGCCGAGCACCGTGGTGAAGCCGCCGATGGCCGCATGCGCGGTCTCGGTGCTGTATTCGGTGATCTTCTCGCCGAAGCCGAAGTGCATGTGGGCCTCCACGAGGCCGGGAAAGACGTGCAGTCCGTCGATGCGGCGCTCGGCCACATGGTCGGCGACCCGCGTCCCGGGCGCCAGCAAGGCGCTGATGCGGCCGTCCTCCACCAGCACGTCGAGCGGTTCGGGCTCGCGTTCGGCGCTGACGACCGTGCCGCCGCGCAAGACATAGTTCGTGTTCATGAAACAGGGTTCCTTTCTGATGTGGGATCGGCATCGAGCAGCGCGAGCGTTTCGTCGAGCTCGGCGCGATCGAGCGCCTCGCCGATGCAGATGAGGTAGCCGACGGCGTCCGGCGCGGCGGGCAGCGGCGCGGGCCGCGCGAAGTAGCCCTGCACGCCTTGCACGACCCAGCGCGCGCCATCGGCGCCGACCGCGAGCACGCCCTTGCAGCGCAGGAGGCGCTTGCCGAAGCGGCGGCGCATGGCATCGGTCCAGGCGGCATAGGCGCCCCACTCCACCGGATGCGGCACCCGCAGGACGTGCGTCGCGATGTGGCGGAAGGCTTCGCCATGCACGTCGCCGGCCGCGTCATCGGCGTATTGCGGGCGCAAGGGACCGCGCAGCCATGCCGGCGTCGTGTCCGCCTGCATGCCGGCCGGTGCCGGCACGCGAGCGCTGATGGCGGTGAAATGGACGGCGGGCGGATCGTCCTGCTGCCGCCGTTCGATCAAGGCCTGGGGATTGAGCGTTGCCAGCACGCGCTGCAGTTCGTCGACCTGTTCCGCGCTTGCGAGATCGGTCTTGGTGATCAGCAGGCGATCCGCGAAGGCCACCTGGCGCCGCGCCTCCTGGTAGCGGGCGAGCGTGTCGAGGCCATGGACGGCATCGACGAGGGTCAGCACCTGCGACAACGAACAGCGCGGCGTCAGGGCGGAGTCGCCCAGCAGCGAGGCCACCAGCGGCGCCGGATTGGCCAGCCCGCTGGTCTCGACGATGATCCGGTCGAAGGGCGCGACGCTGCCGCTGCCGCGGCGCGAGAAGAGATCGATCAGGGTGTCGCGCAAGGAGCCCGACACTGCGCAGCAAAGGCAGCCGGAGTCGAGCAGCACAACCTGGTCCTCGGCGGAGGAAATCAGGAGATGGTCGAGCCCCACCTCGCCGAACTCGTTGACGATGACCATCGCGCCGGCGAATGCGGGATCCTGCAGCACGCGGTTGATGAGCGTGGTCTTGCCGCTGCCCAGGAAGCCGGTGACCAGATCGAGCGGAAGCCGCTCAGGAGACGCCGCACCCATCGCCCGCCACCTGTCAAACGGAACGCAGCGCCTGCTGCAGCGCGCGCCATGTGCCGCTGCCTTGCATGACGCCCTGCCACAGCTGTTCGCAGTCGCGCGGGGACAGGGCCGACGAGGCGTTGGCCATGAACTTGGCCTGCACGGCCGTTTCGTCGGCAGGCCTCTGCGGGCTGCCCAGGACCTGCGCCACCGCATGGCGCAGGCGCGTGCCGTCGGCGCGCACGATCGCCATGTCCGCATCGAAGCATTCGGGAAAGCGGCTGTCCTCGCGCGGTGTCCAGTGGATGCGCGCACTGAGCGCCACGGCATCGGCGTCCACGCCTTCGGCCGTCATCGTGGGCACATCGACCGGGCGCCTCAGGAGGACGCGCGCAACGCAATACGCGAGGCTGTACTTGGCCTCGTTGCCGCTTTGCGGGTTCTGCTTCGTCTGCCACGGATCGCAGATCACCGTGGCGGCCCCAGGAGCCACGCGACAGTGCACGGCGGCGATGTCGTCGACGCCGCCACTCTGCGCGAGCAGGGCCTGTGCGCACTCCAGGTAGGGATGGATGTAGTGGCAGCAGGGATAGAACTTGAACGCCGCGTCCGCGAGCTTCCAACTGCTGCCGAGGCCCTGGAGCGCTTCGGCCAGGCGGGCGCCTGCCTTCTCGTCGGCGGCGTAGGTGTTGAAGAGTCCGAAGCGGCCTTCGAGCACGGTGGCGGGCCCGGTCATTCCGGCCTGCGCACAGGCAGCCGCCCACAGGCCCGCGTGCGCGGCCCAGCCCGGATGCAGTGCCTTCACGTTGGAGCCGTTGCTCAGGAATTCGAAGATGCCCCCGGCCTGGCTGCCCGCGATGCCCATGGCGGCGGTGGTCTGCGCCAGGCTGGCGCCGCGCGCGATGGAGGCGAGCATGGCGGCGACGATCACGCCGCCCACCGAGGTGACCTGGAAGCCGCGGCGCTGGAAGCCGCCGGGGCTGGCTTCGCCGAGGCGCACCAGTGTCTCCCAGCCCGCAACCACGAGCTTCAGCATGTCATCGAGCCCGAGGTCGTTTGCCTCGGCCGCCGCGAGCACGGCCGGCACGATGACCGCGCTGCCGTGGACGATGGACGCCATGTGCGTGTCGTCGTACTCCAGCGAATGGATCGAGCTGCCGTTGAGCAGTGCCGCCAGAGGTGCCGCGACGCCCTCCGCGAACCCGAACACGCTCGCGGGCCCGGCACCCGATCCTTCGGCGCGCAGCTGCTCCAGGAAGCGCCGATGGGCCGGCACGCGCGAAGCCGCCAGGCCGACGCCCATCGCATCCAGGAGATGCAGCCGGGCCAGATGCCGGACCGGCGCGGGAACGGCCTCGGTCCGCAGCGCCTGCGCGAACTGCGCCATCTGCGCCGACAAGGACATCGTGGCGTCCATGCTCACGCGCCGGCTTTCGCCTGGGCGGCCGCGGCGCGGCCCGAGAGGTAGCCGAGTCCGATCGCGGTCAGGAGTCCATTGCCTGAGGCATAGCCGCCCGCGCCCGCGCGCCCGCTGATGCCTGCGGCCGCGCCGCCGCCGGCGAACAGGCCGGGGATGATCGACCCGTCTTCGCGCAGCACGTGCCCGTCCTGGTCGACGGCCAGGCCGCCCTGCGTATGGAAGAGCCCTGGCGTCACGCGGCAGATCCACAGTCGGCCGGTGAGCGGCGCCATGCCGAAGCGCTGGCGGCCGAAGGGGTCGGCCTGCTGGCCGGCCGCGGCGGCGTTGAAGGTCTCGAAGGTGCCCGCCAGCGCATCGGCGGGCAACCCGAAGCAGGCGGCCAGCTCGGCGATGGAACCGGCGTTCTTGAGGCCGCCCAGCTCGACCAGTTCGCGGAACTCGTCTTCCTTGGAGGCCAGGGTCATGATGCGCTCGTCGAACACGGCATAGACGCTGGCCTGTTGTGCGAGCACCTGGCGCGCATAGGCCGAGTAGCCGATGTCTTCGTTGCCGAAGCGCTGGCCGCCGGCGTTCACCAGGAAGCCACCCTTCTCGATCGTGGTCCACGAAAGCAGCGAGCCGTGCGGATACGCGACGGCCGCATAGCCCTGGTAGGCCTGCATGTTCGCGAGACGCGCGCCCAGATGCTGTCCCCACAGAACCGCTTCGCCCTCGCTGCCCAGCGCGCCGAAGTATTCGGCGCCGGCAATCTCGCGGCAGTACCGGGCCACGAGTTCGCGATTGGCCGCAAAACCGTTGGATGCCAGGATCACGTTGCGGGCGCGGATCTGCGAGCGCTCCACGCCCGGGGCGTCCACGGCCACGCCGACGACGGCGCCTTCCGGCGAGAGATACAGCGTCTGCACCGGGTTGTTGGTGACCAGCGGGATCTCGCGCTTTTCCACTGCCGCCAGCAGGTCGTCGACCAGATCCTGGCCGCGCCGGGACACGGGTGCGTGCAGGCGCGGGATGGTGTGTCCCACGTGGCAGTAGTCGGTGATCAGCGCCATGCGCGCGCCGACGCTGTCGACGAGCCACTCGCACAGCTCGGCGGAGATGTCGGCCATGCGGCGCGTCAGCTGCGGCAGGTCACTGTCGCCGGACAGGCGCTGCAGGTCGGCGACCATCACGTCGGCGGAGTCCTCGATGCCGGCCTCGCGCTGGAAGCGGCTGCCCGCACCCGGCACCGAGCCCGTGCTCAGGGACGAGTTGCCGCCCGGGCGCTCGCGCTTTTCCAGGATCGCCACCTGCGCACCGGCGTCGTGGGCGGCAATCGCGGCCGCCAGGCCACAGGCGCCTGCGCCGACGACCAGCACATCGACTTGAAGATCCCAGGATTGATCCGGTGCGGCGGGTTCCACACGTGCTTGCATTTCCATCTACCTTTCGAACTCAGAGTGCGGAAGTCGGGCTTGCGGCGCCCTCTTCCAGAAACAGATCGCCGAGCCATTCGCTCCAGGAGCCGGCCAGCGTTCGTGCGCCGTCGCCGGACTGCGCACGGCTTGCCATCTCGCGCATCGCGCGGACAAAGCCGGGCGCATGGGGCCTGGACAGCGCTTCCACCTTGGCCCAGAGCGCATCCTCGGAAAACGGCCGATCGGGGCCGCCCTGCGCGCTCCAGCACAAGGCTTCGAAGCGCGTGCCCGAACGGTCGGTGACGGTGACTCGCGAGGGACGGTCCTCGGGCCAGGGACGCAGCTCGGGAAAGGGCAGAAGGCGCGTGATGTCGCGCAGGCGGGCGATGCGTGGATCGGTCAGCGAGACGGCATCGAAGGAAGCGACGCCGCCGTCGCCACGGACCAATGCCGCGGCCACCGCGTGCGGTAGCGAGAACTTCGCGCCCAGGGTCGTGGCGGGCCGGGTGTCGTCGAGCGCGTAGCCCAGCGGGTGTGCCTCGACCGCGATGTCGACCAGTTCCTCGCCGCCCTTGAGCGTCGGATGCTCGGCCAGCAAGGCCTGCACCGCTTCGATGGCCGAATGCGTGTACTGGCAGCTGGCGTTCATCTTGTGATAGCCCGACTCCACGGCCCAGCCGTCGACGGCGCCGGGCTCGAAGGGCGACAGGTCGACGTTGCTCGCGCCGAGCGCCGAGACGTAGACGTCGTGCAGCGAGGAGGCCTGTCCGCCGATGCCGCAGTGCGCCCATTCGAGGGCGGACAGGCCGCTCGCGGCCGCCTGCGCGGCCCAGGTGTTGCGGGCCAGGACGCCCTGCAGCGCATGGTTGAAGGGGCCGGCCATGCCGAGGGTGGCGGCGCCGGAGATGGCCGACAGCAGCTCGCCGACGGGCAACCTGCGCAGGAAGCCGACGCCCGCGGCCGCGCCCACCGGCGACAGCAAGGCATGCGGATGCATGGTCATCGACGCGAAGCGGAAACCGCGCGCGACGCGTGTCACTGTCTCGTAGCCCAGCAGCAGCGCGCGCAGCAGTTCCTGCACCGACGCGTTTTCTGCTTCCGCGCAGGCAAGGAGCGCGGGCAGCACGTACAGGCCCGCGTGGCATACGGCCTTGCGATAGCCCTCGTCGAGTTCGTTCCAGCCCATTGCGAGGCCATTGCCCGTCGCCGCCTGCAGGACGGGCACGCGTGGACGTCCTGCGGCCAGCAGCGAGGCCGGTCCGCCAACGCCCGCGGCGAGCGTGCGGGCACGAACCGCGGCGACCTGGGGTTCATCGACCGCACTGAAGGCCGCCGCGAGATCGTCCGCCAGCACGAGCACCGTGCGGCGGCGCGCGACGCTGGAAACATCCGTCCACTCGACGCGGTGGGCCCATTCGAGATAGCGCTCGAAGGCAAGGCCCGCGGCTTCGGCGGTCGGCAGGGCGCTCAGAACAGCTCCCATAGGCTTTCCTGCTTGAGCAGCTCGCTGCTGGCGCCGTCGAAGATGATGCGTCCGGACTTGATCACCACCGCGCGGTCCACGCTTTCCAGCGTGGCCTGCACGTTCTGCTCCACGATGACGACCGTGGTGCCCTGGGTGCGGTTGATCTCCATGATGCTGCGCAGCACGTCGCGCACGATCACCGGGGCGAGGCCGATGGTGGGTTCGTCCAGCAGGAGGATGGACGGGCGGGTCATGAGCGCCATGCCCAGCGCCAGCATCTGCTGCTGTCCGCCGCTGAGGGAGTTGGCGATCTGCTCGCTGCGTTCGCGCAGGAGCGGGAACAGCGCCAGGACGTCGTCCAGGGCCTCCTGCGCATTGCGAAGGCCCGCGATCTGCAGGTTCTCGGCGACCGAGAGATCGCGGAACACGTTGTGTCCCTGCGGCACGAAGCCCATGCCGAAGGTCACGTTGCGATGCACTTCGCCGGCGGCGATCTCGTGGTCGCGGTAGCGGACCCGGCCGGTGCATTCGTCGAGGTCGCCGACGCAGGCGCGCAGCAGGGTGGTCTTGCCGGCACCGTTATGGCCGAAGATGCCGACGCGCTCGCCTTCGTTGATGGTGAGCGAGAAGTCGTGCAGAACGTGCAGCTTGCCGTAGTGGGCGTTGATTCCGTGGAGTTGCAGCATGCGAATGTCTTGTCTTGCCTGGGTTGCGCCGGCCGTCACTTGCCGAAATAGAGTTCGGCGAGCGCCTTGCTCTCCAGCAGCGTCTTGACGTCGCCGCGCTCCAGAATGCGTCCCTGCACCATGAAGACGGCGCTGGTGCACAGGTCGCGGATGAAGGACACGTTGTGCTCGACCACGCAGACGGCGCGGCCGGCCGCGGCTTCCTGGCGCACGATGTCGCGCATGGTGTCGTAGGCGCTGCCTTCGACGCCGCCCATGGGTTCGTCGAGCAGCAGGCATGGCGCGTCGCTCATCAGCGCACGCGCGAGGCCCACCAGCTTCTGCTGGCCGAAGGTGATGTCGCCGACGTTCGCATCGGCCAGGGCTTGCAAGCCCATGCGCTCGAGCACGGCGGCGGCGCGCTCCCGCGCGGCTTCCTGCTGATGTTTCACGGTCCTGCGCGCGAACATGACGCGCAGCAGCGATTCGCCGGGGTAGTCGGAACCGCCGACGAGCATGTTCTCCAGCACGCTCATGGAGCCGAAGAGGCGCATGTGCTGCCAGGTGCGCGCGACACCGGCACGCGCGCGCCGGAACATCGGCATGCCGTCGATCGCCTGCCCATCCAGCGCGATGCGGCCGGAGTCCGGGGCCACGACGCCGGTGATCAGGTTGAACAGGGTGGTCTTGCCGGCGCCGTTGGGACCGATCAGTCCCATGATCTCTCCGGCATGCAGGTCCAGGTCGATGTGGTTGGCGACGACGACGCCGCCGAACTTCTTGTTGACGCCCTGGAGCGAAAGTACTGTCTTCATGGTCCGCGTCCTCTCACTGCAGGCGCTTCGGCGCGACGAGACCCTGCGGCCGCACGAACAGGAAGACGATCACCAGCAGCGTGAAGATCACGCCCTGCAGCGGCCCCATGATTTCGGAGGGCAGGTTCAGGAAGGTGATGACTTCGGGCAGCGCAAGCAGCAGGACCGCGCCGACCACCGGTCCGTAGACCGAGCCCATGCCGCCGACCACGACCATGGTGAGGATCATGGCGGACTGCAGGATCTGGAACTGGTCCGGCGTGAGGTACTGGTAGTAGTAGGCGTAGATGCCGCCCGCGATGCCGGCGATGCCCGAGCCCAGCGCGAAGATGGTGATCTTGATGTTCTTCGCATTGCGGCCAAGCGCCGAGAAGGCGAGTTCGTCATCGCGCATCGCCTGGATCGCACGGCCATACGGCCCACGCACGAGTGCCCGCACCAGGAGCACGACGGCAAGCGCGAGGCCGAGCGAGACGGCGGCGAAGACCAGGCTGCGGTTGTCCTCGACGACGTTGGGGATGCCGCTCAGGCCGCTGGCGCCGCCCAGGAGGTCCAGGTTCTTGATGATCTCGATCAGGCCCAGCTGGAATCCGATGCTGGTGATCAGCAGGTAGTCGCCGGAGATTCGCAGCGATGGCAGCGAGAGCATGAACGAGGCGACCAGCGCGACCAACCCGCCCGCCGCGACAGCGAGGATGGGGTTGAGGTCGAACTGCACGCTCAGCACGCCGACGGTATAGGCGCCGAGCGCAAAGAAGATCGGGTGCGCGATGCTCACCAGGCCGCCGAAGCCGATGATCAGGTTGAAGCTGGAACTCAGGGCGATGTAGAGCCCGATCAGCACCAGCAGCGAGACGATGTATTCCATGGAGATTCAGGTGTCCTGTGGCTGTGGGAAGCGTGTCTCACGCGGCCGAGGCGGTCGTATCGGCCGCCGGCTTGACCCGGATCCGGGGACGGCGCAGCTTCACGCCGTTCGGGAAGAACAGGATCGTGACGAACAGCAGCGCGTACAGGATCACGCCCTGCCACGCCGAAGGAATGACGAGGATGCTGAACGATCGCAGCAAGGCGAGGAACAGCGCCGCGCCTGCGGCACCGAACACGTTGCCCATGCCGCCCAGCAGCGCCGCGATCACCGCGAAGAGCATCATTTCGAGCGGCGTGTTGGGAACCATCGAGGCACGCGTGCCGAACAGGTACATGGCGGCGACCACGAGGACCGAGGCCACCGCGAAGGTGAGCGCGTAGATTCGGCCCACGTCGATGCCGTAGAGGCGCGACAGGTGCGGGTTGTCCGCGACCGCGACCATGAACTTGCCCTGGTGCGTGCGCTTCAGGAGCACGTAGAGCGCGCCCATCACCACCGCCGCGATGGACAGCGCGGAGATGTCCCAACGGCTGATGACGATCCCGCCCACCGTGGTCGACTGCGACATCAGGGTCGCGGCCAGCGACACCGGCTCGGTTCCGAAGATCATCGCCAGCAGGTACTGGATGAATTCGGAGACGACGAGGGTGAAGATGAAGTAGGTCAGCGACGGCGAGTTGCGGCGTCTGAAGATCCGAAGACCGTAGACCTCCATCGCCATCGCCGCCACGAGGGTCACCGCCAGGCTGACGGCCACGCCGATGAGGGCGGGCCATCCCATCTTGTAGATGACCACGTACATCGCGTAGTACGCGATCCCCATCATTCCCGCCTGGGCGAAGTTCCAGACCTTGACGACCTTGAGCACAAGGGAGAAGGCCGACGCCAGCAAGATGCCGTAGGTGGCGGTGGCCAGGCCGGTCCAGAGGATCTGGAAGAAGGTAGTGAAGTCGACCATGTCGCGAAGTCCGATGGGGCGATTGCGCTTCTTCTTACTTGACGGTGGCGACCCACTCGAACTTGCCGTTCTTCACCTCGTAGAGGTAGACGGGCTTGTTCACGCGGTGGTCCTTGGTGATTTCGAGCAGGCCGGTCATCGGCAGGTCGAACTTGCCGACTTCGACCAGCGCCTTGCGCATGTTGGGGCCGGTCAGCGGCTGCTTGGTCTTGATCAGGTGACCGTAGAGCTGCCCGATGAGGTAGGGCATGTCGTAGAGGTACTGGGTGTAGGGCAGGCCGTTGGGGATGCGCTTCTCGGTCTGCTGCCAGCGTTCGACGAACTTCGCGACTTCAGGGTTCTGGTCGGCCGAGGGTGCCAGGGTCGACACGAGCATGCCTTCGGCGGCTGCGCCCAGCTGCTCGACCACCTTGGGGTTGTAGCCGGCCGAGTAGGTGGAGATGGTCTGCTTGAGGCCCAGTTGGCGCAGCTGCGCGACGACCTGGGGCAGGTCGGACACCAGGCCCTGGATATGGATCACGTCCGGATTGGCCGCGCGCACCTTGAGCAGGGCACCGGTGTAGTCGGTGGCCTGGGCGTCATAGGCCTCGAACGCGACCACATTGCCGCCTGCCTCGGTGAAGGCGTCGCGATAGATGCGCGCGCCTTCGACGCCGCTGTCGTTGTGGATGTAGAGCACGGCGGCGCTCTTCTTCTTGAGCGTGTTGACCGCGTAGCGCGCCTGGGCACGGACATCGACATCCGCGAGCGGGTAGCTCGTGTAGACGTAGTCGCCGAGCTTGGCGATGTCGGGGGAATTGGCGCCGACGCTGAGCTCCAGAACCTGGGCGCGGTTCGCGATGGGTGCCACCGCCTTGACCACGGCACTCCAGGCGGTACCGAACACGGGGACCTTCTCGACATTGATCAGGCGATTGACCGCGTTGATGCCCAGGCGCGGGTCGGCCTGCGTGTCCAGGAGGATCAGCTCGAGCGGACGCCCCTCGATCCCGCCCTTGGCATTGATGTCCTGCACAGCCCATTGCGCAGCCTTCGCCTGGTCCGCGCCGAACAAGGCCTGCGAGCCCGTCAGGGGCATCGCCAGACCGAACCTCAACGGCTCTTTGCCGGCGGCGGTCTGGGCATTGGCGCCGAAGCTGCCGGCAGCCAGGACAAGAGCGGATAGCACGAGGCTACGGCGCAAGATCTTCATGATGAAAGCCCTTCTTTTGTGGTGAGAGAAGCAGTGGGTACAGGAAAGGGGTCGACGACGCGGACGGCGCGAGGAAAAGCAGATCCCGAAATGGTGTCTCGAAAAATGATCAACTCGGCGCTTGTGTTTCGTCAGTCGTAATGTCGTTCCAATAATCCTAACATCTGAAACGGTGTTACGCTAGTCGGTACACGATATCGTTTTTGGTGCGAAACGCACCACTTCGGCACCTTTCGACCATGAAGCAGGCATCCACCACCGTGCGAAACCGAGTCCGGCAAGAATCCCCCCCTGTGATGGAAAAGAAACTCAACTCTGTCGAGGCGGTGAAGGTCGCCGTCCGGATCCTGGATGAGCTCGCGCTGGCTCAGCGGGCGATGGGCGTGACCGAACTCGCCGACGCGCTGGGGGAGACCAAGCCCCGTATTCACCGGCACCTGTCGACGTTGCGGGAGGTGGGCATCATCGAACAGGACCAGTCGACAGAACGCTATCGCCTCGGCTGGCGCGTGTTCCAGCTCGGCGAGGCGGCGGGGACCCAGTTCGACCTGCGGACGCGCGCGGAGCCTTACCTGATCCGCCTGCGCGACGAGTTGAAGGAAACCGCCGTGCTGGCGGTGCCCATCAATGGGCGGCCGATGGTGATTGCCAACGTGGACAACATCTACGCGCGAATCACGATCAGCGTGAAACCCGGCAACCGCCCCGTTCCCCACTGTTCGGCGCTGGGTCGGCTGACGATGGCCTTCTCACCCAAGGCGCTGCAGGACGAGATGCTGTCCGCGCCCCTGCCCGCGGAGACGCCGCTGTCGATGACCTCCCCCGAAGCCATCCGGCAACGCCTCGCGTTGATCACCGAACAGTTCTACGACGCGAGCGACGGCGAGGTGATGATCGGCGTGAACACCGTCGCCGTTCCGATATTTCGCGATGGCGATGTGCTGGCCGGTGCGTTGTCGATCGTCGGCTCCATCCAGAACATCCCGGATCCTCCGCTGCGCAAGCAGGTGGATCTTCTTCACGAGTGCGCTGCCGAGCTGTCGGCGCAGCTCAACAGCGACGCGTACGAGCGCTGGCAGCTACGCCGCCAGGCGCACGACCTTCTGAGCGCGCTCAAGTAAGGCAGGTCGCCGGCGCGCGGCCAGCGCCCGATCCCCCTTGGCGCGGCACGGCGCGTCGGCCCTCGAATCAAAGTGCAACTCGGTGCAAGAGATGTTCTGCACGACGCCCGCGCCGGCGTTCATTTTCGGGTGCCGCAACGACACCCCGTTAGACTCCAAGGCTTTTCGCACGACGCTTTTTTCATGGCCGATGCTTCCGCCGCACGCACCCGGACGGTTTTCGAATTCAAGAGCGCGACACTGCCGCTGATCGCAGTGATCCTCAAGACCGCGGATCTGGGCGTGCTCGCCGAGGCGCTCGATGCGCAGCTTGCGGATTCACCCGACTTCTTCGAGCAGGAGCCGGTCGTCATCGACCTCTCCCTGCTGCCGGAGGAAGACGCCGGCGCCGAGATCGACTTCTCCGCCTTGCGCGCCCTGCTCGCGCGGCACCAGACCCAGCCGGTGGCCGTGCGCGGCGGCACCGACGCACAGCATGCCGCCGCGCGCGCGGCCGGCCTGTCGGTCACAGCCATGCCCGCCGCGCCGGCACCACGCACCCCTGCGCCACCGGCCGAAGCACCCAGCGAGGCGCCGCAGATCGTCCGCGAGGTGCCGGTGCCTCCGCACGGCACGCTCCTGATCGACCGTCCGCTGCGCTCGGGCCAACAGGTGTATGCGCGCGGCGGCGATGTGATCGTGACGGCCGTGGTGAGCTTCGGCGCGGAGGTGATCGCCGACGGCAATGTGCATGTCTATGCGCCGCTGCGTGGCAAGGCAATTGCAGGCGCCCGCGGCGATACGGGCGCGCGGATCTTCACGACCTGCATGGAGGCGCAGCTGGTGGCGATCGCCGGCATCTACCGCACCTCCGAAGTCGCGCTGCCGTCCGAGATCGCAGGCAAGGCGGCTCAGATTTCGCTCGATGGAAAGAAGATCGTGATGGACCCGATCCCCTGACGGGGTTGCGCGGTCCGGGCCCTGACAACTGAAACAAACCAAAAGAGGAATGGCAATGGCCAAAATTGTGGTGGTGACCTCCGGCAAAGGCGGCGTCGGCAAGACGACCACGAGCGCGAGTTTCGCGTCCGGGCTTGCCCTCGCAGGCAAGAAGACGGCGGTGATCGATTTCGACGTCGGCCTTCGCAACCTGGACCTCATCATGGGCTGCGAGCGGCGCGTGGTCTACGACCTCATCAACGTGATCCAGGGCGAGGCGAACCTCAGCCAGGCGCTCATCAAGGACAAGCAGTGCGACAACCTGTACGTCCTTGCAGCCTCCCAGACGCGCGACAAGGACGCGCTCACGCAGGACGGCGTCGAGAAGATCCTGAAGGAACTCGACGAGCAGGGCTTCGATTTCATCGTGTGCGACTCGCCGGCGGGCATCGAGACCGGCGCGCTGATGGCGATGCATTTCGCCGATGAGGCGCTGATCGTGACCAACCCCGAAGTCTCGTCGGTGCGCGACTCCGACCGCATCCTGGGCATGCTGAGTTCCAAGACCAAGCGCGCCAAGGAAGGCAGCGAGCCGATCAAGGAACACCTGTTGATCACCCGCTACAACCCGAATCGCGTCGCCGGCGGCCAGATGCTCTCGCTCGAGGACATCAAGGACATACTGCGCATCAAGTTGATCGGCGTGATTCCCGAATCCGAGAGCGTGCTGCAGGCCTCCAACCAGGGCATCCCCGCGATCCACGACACCGAGACAGACGTGGCCCAGGCCTACACCGACGTGGTGGCGCGCTTTCTTGGCGAAGACAGGCCGATGCGCTTCGTCGACGCCGAGAAGCCGGGCTTCTTCAAGCGCATCTTTGGAAGGTAAGCCATGTCAATCCTCTCGTTTCTGCTCGGAGAGAAGAAGAAGACGGCGAGCGTGGCCAAGGAGCGGCTGCAGATCATCCTCGCGCATGAGCGCAGCAGCCTCGGTGCCAAGCGCCCCGACTACCTGCCGGAACTGCAGCGCGAGTTGATCGCCGTCATCTCCAAGTACGTGTCGATCAAGGCCGAAGACATCAAGGTCCAGCTCGAAAAGCAGGACGACCTCGAAGTGCTCGAGGTCAAGATCGAACTTCCCGACGGCGCCGCCATCGCGCGCTGAAGGCCCGGGCGCTCGCGCGCCGCGCGCCGCGCGCCGCGAGCCGCGCGCCGCCGTCGTCGGCGCGGCCGTCCCGGGGCACTGTCCTGCATCCGGGCACATCGAGGGGAATACCGGACTTCCACGCAACCGCCGTCTGGGCGTATCGTGGCGTCTTCCCCACTCACCCGGAGTCACTCCACCATGGCAACCAAGTCGAGCGCCACCGCAGCGAACAAGACGCGTCACTCAGCCGCAGATGCCGCAGCCGACGTCGAGGACGCCTTCATCAAGCCGCTCAAAGGCATGGCGGAGCGGCTCGGCAACCTGCCGCTGGCCGGCGCTGCCGGGGCCATGATCGAAAACGGGCGCAAGGACCTGCAGGCGCTCGTGCAGGCCAACGAGCGCTCCTACCGGGGCTTGCAGGAGGTGGTGCAGCGCCAGACCGACATGCTGAAAAGCTCCATCGTCGAGTGGCAGAGCACGATCAAGGGCATGAGCCCCGCCGAGCCGAAGGAGAACCTCGGCAAGCTCGACGCCATGGGCAAGGCCGCCTTCAAGCAGGCACTCGACGACATCCGCGAGCTGTCCGAAATGGCTGCCAAATCGCAGGCCGAGGCCTTCGACATCGTCAGCACGCGCATCCGCTCGAACATCGAGGAAGCCAGCAAGCTCCTGAAGCCGACGCGCAAGTAGCGCGCGACTGAAGCGGCGGCGCTTGTTGCCGTACAGGGCGCACGGCAGCGGGCCGCACAGACCTCAGCCGCTCCATCCGGCCGGGGGTCCGCTGCAGGCCTCAGGGTGCGTTGCCTTGCGGGCCCACGCTGGCCTGTTCATGGCCCCAGCCGACACGCGGCAACTTGCGGCCCAGCGCCTCGCCCCAGCGCCGGACCGGCGCGCTTGCGCGCTCGGAGGTGTTCTCGATGCCACGACGGGTCGCCGCGTCGGCGTGGTAGATGCTGCGACCCGCGGCATCCGTGCCCCGCTGGATGCCGTGGAGCACCTTGCTGTCGCTGCCCGTGGAAGCGTGGGCATGCGTCGTCTGCGCCCCCTTCTTGACAGGATGTTCAGTGCCTTGCGTTGCTGCGGCGACCGGCAGTGCGCATAGCGCGGAGAGGATGAAGCCTGCACCGGCGGACGCAAGCCAGCGCGGGGAGCTCTTCGGGAGGTGTGTCATGTGAGTGGCCCTTCTCGGAATCAACTCGGGTCTGCGCCCGAGGCGCGAGCCATGCGCTCGCTCTTCCAGTAAACGTCATCGCCGCCATCGACCCGGTTGAGCACGCGCGCGAGCACGAACAGCAGATCGCTCAGTCGATTCAGATAGCGGCGCGGGGTGTCGTTGACGGGTGCCTCGGCGCCCAGTGCGACCACGGCCCGTTCGGCACGACGCGCGACCGTGCGGCACACATGTGCCAGCGCCGCGCCCCGCGTGCCTGCGGGCAGGATGAATTCGGCCAGACGCGGGAGGGTCGCGTTGTGTTCGGCCAGAGCGTTGTCGAGCTGCAGCAGCGCCTCCGGCTTGAGCAGCGTGAAACCAGGCATCGAGAGCTCGCCTCCGAGATCGAAGAGGTGGTGCTGCACGTCCGCCAGCAGCTCCCGCACTGGCGCGGGCATGGGTTCGCACAGCAGCACGCCGATGTTCGAGTTGAGCTCGTCCACGTCCCCCATGGCGGCCACGCGCGGGTGGTCCTTGGGGACGCGCGTGTTGTCGCCGAGGCCTGTGCTGCCGTCGTCGCCGGTACGTGTCGCGATCTGTGTGAGGCGATTGCCCATGAGTGTCTTCGCCGTGATGGCTGGATGCGGTTCGTAGAATGGTAGCCACTTCAGGAGACGACCCCGATGAACGCGCCGACCGCCCTCTCCCACCTGACGCCAGAGATCGCCCTGCGCGACGTGCCCGAGGCACTGATCGAGGCGCTGAAGACGCGCTTCGGCGAGCAATGCTCGACGGCCCTCGCCGTCCGCACCCAGCATGGCCGGGACGAATCCTCCTTCGATGCGCCACCGCCCGCCGCCGTGGTGTTTGCCCAGAGCACGCAGGACGTGGCCGATGCAGTGAAGCTGGCGAGCGCGTACGAGGTGCCGGTGATCCCCTTCGGCGTCGGTTCTTCGCTCGAAGGTCATCTGCTCGCGGTGCAGGGCGGGATCAGCATCGACGTGAGCCGCATGAACCGCGTGCTGTCCGTCAACGCCGATGACCTCACGGTCACGGTCCAGCCAGGCGTGACGCGCAAGCAGCTCAACGAGGAAATCAAGAACACCGGCCTCTTCTTTCCCATCGACCCTGGCGCCGATGCCTCCATCGGCGGCATGACGGCCACGCGCGCCAGCGGCACGAATGCGGTGCGCTACGGCACGATGCGCGAGAACGTGCTGTCGCTGGAGGTCGTCACAGCCAGCGGCGAGGTGATCCGCACGGGCACGCGCGCGAAGAAGTCGTCGGCCGGTTACGACCTGACCCGGCTCTTCGTCGGCAGCGAGGGCACGCTCGGCGTCATCACCGAGATCACGCTGCGCATCTACCCGCTGCCCGAAGCGGTGTCGGCGGCCATCTGTTCCTTCCCGAGCATCGAGGCCGCCGTGCGCACCACGATCGAGATCATCCAGCTCGGCGTACCGATCGCGCGCGTGGAATTGATCGACACCAACACGGTACGCATGGTGAACGCCTACGCCAAGCTCAGCCTCCGCGAGGAACCGATGTTGCTCATGGAGTTTCACGGCTCCCCGGCCGGCGTGAAGGAACAAGCCGAAACGGTGCAGGAGCTGGCCAGCAACCACGGCGGCAAGGCCTTCGAATGGGCCAGCACGCCCGAGGAGCGCACCCGCCTCTGGACCGCCCGGCACAACAGCTATTTCGCCGCCGTGCAATCACGGCCGGGTTGCCGGGTGATCTCGACCGACACCTGCGTGCCGATCTCGCGGCTGGCCGACTGCCTGCTCGAATCCGTCGCGGAGGCGGACGCGAGCGGCATTCCCTACTTCCTCGTCGGCCACGTCGGCGACGGCAATTTCCACTTCGGCTACCTTCTCGATCCGAATGCGCCCGAAGAGCGCGTAACGGCAGAGAAGTTGAACCATTCGCTGGTGGCACGCGCCTTGGCCCTGGAGGGCACCTGTACCGGCGAACATGGCGTGGGCCTTCACAAGATGGACTTTCTCCTCAGCGAAGCAGGCGCGGGTGCCGTGGACATGATGCGCACCATCAAGCGTGCGCTCGACCCGAAGAACATCATGAACCCGGGGAAGATCTTCAGCCTCTGAGTCGGCTCCGAGGGCCGTTCGCCGATGCGGCCGCGTCGGCAAGCCCCGGCCTCCTCGATCTGCAGTCAATCCGGCGGGCGACGCCCCCCGCCGCCTCACTTCTTGCTGTTGCTGCGTCGCTGAGGTTGAGGCGCGGAGGTCTGCGACGGCGCCGCGCCACCGTCGACGCCGAGCCGCCCCCCGCCACCAAGGCCCTGCCCCTGCACCGTCTGCGCCTTGTAGTTGCGCAGCGACACGACCATCTGATTGAAGGCATCCATGAACGCGGCGCTGATGACCTTGCCCTGAGCGGTATTGGTATAGCCGCCCAGGCCTGCAGCCCCGCTGCCGCCGAAGATGGAGCCGAAAGCACCGAAATCGGTCTTCGACGCGCTCCCCTCCGAGGCCGCAACCTGCACACCGGAGCGGTTGTCGATCAGCGTCAGCAGCGCACTGGCCTCCTTGGTCTGCAAGTTGCCGCCGACGGCCGACAGCACGCCGCTGTAGCGGCCACCGATCAACCCGCCCAGCCCGCCACCGACGCCGCCGGCGTTCTGGTTGCTGAAAACGATCTCGGGCGACAACCCATAGTCCGATGCCACCATCTGGCCAGCGCCGAAGTTGCTGCCTTGCCGCATCTCGCCGGACTGCATGAGCTGGCGTTCGCGCGACATGGCATTCATGCCGGCCGCTCCACGCTCCACGACCACGAAGCAATTGGATTGCTGGACCAGGAGGCGAAGCAGGTTGGCGGTCGGCGGCAGGTGGTACTCGTTGCGCAGGATCGTGTACCAGCCGGCCGATTGGTTCTCGATCAGTGACACGGTGCCCAGCGGCGACGCGCAATGCTCCAGCGAGCTGCTGGCATTCGCGGTGGCACTGCCCGCCGCGCTTCCCGTCGCCACAGTCTTCGCGCTCTGGCTACCCATCTGCATGTCGGTCGTTTCACAGCCCGCCAGAAACAATGCTCCGGCGGCCAAGGCGGCAAGCGCGACGCGTGTGGTGTCCATGATGGATTCCCTCTTAGAACTTTCAGGTTAAATCGTGCAGCGGATGAGCATAGACTCAGGCACCGCCGGCAATCAATCAACCGGAAGCCAGGGAGGAACCAGGACGCTGGACTATGCCGTTTGGCGGATCCTGTCGATCAATCCGTTCAGGGCATCAAGGGAGCCGAAATGGATGGCAAGCTCGCCGCTCTGCTCCACCTTCCCACCGCGCTTGCTCCGCTTCTTGATGCGCACCTCGACCTCGGCCGCCAGAAGGTCGGCCAGTTCTTCTTCGACGCGCAGGAGGTCGCGCGACTTGTCGGCCACATGGCGACGCTGGGGCGAGGTGAGGCTGAACTCGGCAGCCAGCTTCTTCACCAGCGCCTCGGCTTCGCGGACCGACATCTTCCTCGCCGCAATCTGATTCGCAGCGGTGATCTGCGTGCCCTTGTCGAGTGAAAGCAGCGCGCGTGCATGCCCCATGTCGATGTCGCCGGCCATGAGCATCGCCTGGGCGGGCTCTGCCAGGTTCAGCAGGCGCAGCAGATTGCTCGCGGCACTGCGCGAACGGCCGACGGCCTGCGCGGCGGACTCGTGAGTCAGCCCGAACTCCGAGACCAGTCGCTGCAGGCCTTGGGCCTCTTCCAGTGGATTCAGGTCCTCCCGCTGGATGTTCTCGATCAGGGACATGGCTGCGGCGGCCTCGTTGGGGACGTCGCGCACCAGCACCGGGACCCGTTCCAGTCCTGCCAGACTGGCGGCACGGAAACGACGCTCGCCCGCGATGATTTCGAACTCGGCGTTCTTTGCACGCGCGGTTTCGGGATCGAGACGACGCACCAGGATGGGCTGCATGATCCCCTGCGCCTTGATGCTTTCAGCGAGTTCGTAGAGCGCGCCTTCATCCATGCGCGTCCGGGGCTGATACACGCCAGGAACCATCTGATCGAGGCTCAGCGTCGTGGGATCGGCCGGCGAAGCATCTTCGGAGGCGGCAGTGTCGGGACCATTGAAAGTCGGGCCCAGCAGGGCCTCAAGTCCACGTCCGAGCCCTTTCGGTTTTTTGGTCGCCATCGCGTCAGTCTTCTTTCAATAGTTGATCCAGCAGCGCACGGCCCGCCGGCCAGTCGCCGACTCCCGATTCGCTGTTGATGTGTCCCAGGCGGCCTGCGTCGACGTAGCCTGCACCCCAGTGGCGAGCCATCTCGCGCGCACGCTGGGCGTCGCAGTAGGGGTCGTCGCTCGCTCCGACCAAGGTCGCCGCAAAGGGCAGCGGCTGCCGGATGATCGGCGCCCAGCCGGGAATGATCTGGCGCAGATCCTCGCGCTCGAGGTCCCCCGGCGCGACCAGCAAGGCGGCCCGCACCTTGGCCGTGTGACGCGAGTGTGCCGCCCAGGCGGCGACCAGGATGCAGCCCAGACTGTGCGCCACCAGCGCGACCGGCCCCGGCGCCGCCAGAACCTCCTCCTCCAGCCGCGCGGACCAGTCGCCGCGCAGCGGTCGCATCCAGTCATGCTGATCGACTCGCCGATCGCCATGCAGAGCTTCCCAGCGGCTTTGCCAATGGGCGGGATCGCTGTTCTGCCAACCGGGTAACAGCAGGATGGTCGTGGACGTCATGACAGGCGAATGCAATCCGAAATTGGAGGGATGGGCGCGATGGCCCGGCTCAGAGACTCTGAGGGTCTTGCACCGTTACCGTGGGAGCATCCATCGGCACCGGCGTCTGCGGGTTTCCAGCCTCGTTCGCGTTCGTGTCAGCGACCGGGCCGGCCATTCGCTGCACCAATTCCTGGGCGAAGCTCACGAACGCCTGGCTTCCCTTCGCAAGCGGATCGAAGACCACGCCCGGCAAGCCATAGCTCGGGGCCTCGGCCAGGCGCACATTGCGCGGAATGACGGTATCGAACACCTTGTCGCCGAAATGAGCCTTGAGCTGATCGCTGACCTGCTGCTGCAAGGTGATGCGCGGATCGAACATCACACGCAGCAGGCCGATGATCTGCAGGTTCTTGTTGAGGTTGGCGTGCACCTGCTTGATGGTGTTGACCAGGTCGGTCAGCCCCTCGAGCGCGAAGTATTCGCACTGCATCGGGACAATCACGCCATGCGCGGCGCACAGGCCATTGAGCGTCAGAAGGCTCAGGCTTGGAGGGCAATCAATGAGGATGAAGTCGTACTCGGCACCGACCGCGGCGAGCGCCGTGCGCAGGCGCTTCTCCCGCCGGTCCAGCGACACCATTTCCACTTCGGCGCCAGCCAGTTCCCGGTTGGCGCCCAACACGTCGTAGCCGCATCTTTCCGAGCGAACGCGGGCTTCCGCCACGGATGCGGATTCGAGCAGTACGTCGTACACGGTCGTCTCGAGCTGACGCTTGTCGACGCCCGAACCCATGGTGGCGTTGCCCTGCGGGTCGAGATCGATCATCAGCACGCGCTGCCCCACGGAGGCCAGTCCGGCAGCGAGGTTCACTGTGGTGGTCGTCTTGCCGACGCCGCCCTTCTGATTCGCGATGCAAAAGATCTTGGCCATGGTTCAGGCGCCCTTCCCCGACAGACAGGCTTCCGGCCCAGCCGCGCGGGAAGCGATCATCGAGGCATGACTGGCGGACACGCTATTCATGCTCACTGGGAAATGGCGAGCTTGACGCCAAAGCCGATCAGGAACACCCCTGCCAGCTTTTCCAGCGTGCCGGAGATCCGGGGGTTCGCGCGCAGCCTTTCGGCGAGAAAGTAAGTCAGCAGCGTCGCCGTCAACCCATAGAGGAATGTCAGCGACGCGATCGTGAATGCCATGACGCCGAAGGTGGTCAGCCCTTGATGATGGGCCGGATCGACGAACAGGGGGAAGAAAGCCATGTAGAAGACGATCGCCTTCGGATTCAGCAACGTGATCGTCAGTGCCTGGCGGAAATAGTGATGTGGGCGAATGTTGAGAATCGGCGCGGCACCGGGCTTCGTCCTGAGCATCTTGAAGCCCAGCCAGGCGAGGTAGACCGCGCCCAGCCATTGCACGGCCCGGAAGGCGGCCGGGTAGGCCGCCAGAATGGTCGCAACGCCCGCAACCGCGGCCCACATCAGCACTTGATCGCCTGCAATCACTCCCAGCGTCGCGGCCAGGCCCCCGCGAATACCACCCTTGCTGGTCGAGGTGATGAGCGCCAGATTCCCAGGCCCCGGGATCGCCAGAAACAGGATGATGGCCGCGACGAACGCGCCGTAGTCAGCGATGCCGAACATGGGAATGAGTGGGATGGAGGACCGGTCGAGTCTAAGCGAGGTGTGACTGCGGCGCGCTTCTCAGGCGCGAGCTTTTCGCATCCAGACGATGCAGCGCTCGGCATCCAGGCCGGGCACATGCAACTGTTCCACGTGAAACACCTCGACCGAAGGCGGCAATCCGGGGATTTCGTCGTCCGGCTTCCTCCCCTTCATCGCCAGCCAAACACCGTTCTCCGCGAGCAGTTGCTCCGAGCCCCGCGTGAAATCCTTCAATGACGCGAAAGCCCGGGAGCTGATCACGTCGTACGTACCGGCAAGCTTTTCTACGCGAGCGTGTGTCGAATGCAGGTTCGTTAGCCGGAGTTCCGAGGCAACTTGCTGGATAAATGCCGCCTTCTTTGCGACGGCATCCACGCAGTTCACCTCGACATCGGGACGGAGAATCGCGACGACGACGCCCGGGAGCCCCGCCCCCGCGCCAACATCAAGGAGCCTGGTCTCTGCTGGGCTCATCGCCTGCAACGGCGGGATGATTGCGAGACTATCGAGCAGATGGTGCGTCAGGACCGACGCAGGATCTCGCAGCGCCGTCAGGTTGTAGACCTTGTTCCATTTGAGGATGAGCGCACCGTAGTCCAGCAGCTTCCGACACTGGTCATCCGTCAGCGGCACGCCAAGCGCCGCCGCGCCACGGCGCAGCAAGTCTTCCTGGCTCATTCAGCGGCCTGCGGCTCGGCCGAATTGACACCGTCCCGCGGCAGGGAGCGATAGCCGCCCTTTCGCAGATGGATCAGCAACAGCGAGATTGCCGCCGGCGTCACACCCGAGATACGGGAGGCGTGGCCCAGCGTTTCCGGCCGATGCCGGGCCAGCTTCTGCCGCACTTCGATGCTCAGCGCCTGCACCTGCCCGTAGTCGATGTCCGGCGGCAGCTGCAGATTTTCGTAGTGGGCGGCGCGCTCCACTTCGTCCTGCTGGCGATCGATATAGCCGGAATACTTGGCCGCAATCTCCACCTGTTCGACTTCTTCGTCCGCCAAGGCGTCGCTGGAGCGGTACTTCCCGCCATCCATCGACATCAAGGATTCATAGCTCACGTTAGGCCGGCGCAGAAGATCGCGCAGGTTGTATTCGCGCTCAATCGGCTTGCCGAGCACCCGCTCCGATTCGGAGGCCGGCAAGTTCCGCGGATTGACCCAGATCGACCGCAGCCGCTCTGTTTCACGTGAAACAGCATCTCGCTTGCGGGAGAACACGGCCCAACGCTCATCGTCCACCAGCCCCATCTTCCGGCCCATTTCGGTCAGGCGGGCATCCGCGTTGTCCTCCCGCAACTGCAGGCGAAACTCCGCGCGGCTGGTGAACATCCGGTAAGGCTCGGTCACTCCCTTCGTGATCAAGTCGTCGACCAGCACACCGAGATAGGCCTCGTCGCGGCGCGGCAGCCAAGGCGACTCGTCCTTGCACTGGAGCGCGGCATTGATGCCGGCAAACAGCCCCTGCGCCGCCGCTTCCTCGTAACCTGTCGTGCCATTGATCTGGCCGGCGAAGAACAGGCCACGAATGGCGCGCGTCTCGAAATTGCTCTTCAACTCCCGGGGGTCGAAGTAGTCGTACTCGATCGCGTAGCCCGGCCGCAGGATGTGCGCGTTCTCAAGGCCCGCCATGGACCGCACCAGCTGGTATTGGATGTCGAAAGGCAGGCTGGTCGAAATCCCGTTCGGGTAGTACTCGTTGGTCGTCAGTCCCTCGGGCTCGAGGAAGATCTGATGGCTGTCCTTGTCCGCAAATCGGTTGATCTTGTCCTCCACACTCGGACAGTAGCGCGGGCCGATGCCGTCGATCTTCCCGGTGAACATCGGACTGCGGTCGAAACCCGAGCGGATGATCTCGTGCGTGCGTACGTTGGTGTTGGTGATCCAGCACGGCATCTGCCGGGGATGCATCTCGGCCCGGCCCATGAAGCTGAACACGGGCATCGGCCCGGCGCCACCCGGCATGCCGTCGCCAGGCTGCTCGGTGCAACGCGAGAAATCGATGGTGCGGCCGTCAAGCCGTGGCGGCGTCCCCGTCTTGAGGCGGCCCTGTGGCAGCTTGAGCTCCTTGAGCCGGGCGGACAGGGTGACGGCCGGCGGATCACCGGCGCGCCCCGCCTGGTAGTTGTCGAGCCCGACGTGGATACGGCCATCCAGGAATGTGCCCGCCGTCAGCACCACCGCCCTCGCCCGGAATGCAATGCCGACCTGCGTCACCGCGCCAACCACACGGTCCCCCTCGACCATCAGGTCATCCACCGCCTGCTGGAACAGCGACAGGTTCGGCTGGTTTTCCAGACGGCGACGGATCGCCGCCTTGTAAAGAATCCGGTCAGCCTGCGCACGGGTCGCCCGCACCGCCGGACCCTTGCTCGAATTGAGAATGCGGAACTGGATGCCGGCCTCGTCCGTTGCGATCGCCATTGCCCCACCCATCGCGTCCACCTCCTTCACCAGGTGGCCCTTGCCGATGCCGCCGATCGAGGGGTTGCAGCTCATCTGCCCCAGGGTCTCGATGTTGTGCGTCAGCAGCAAGGTCTTCACCCCCATGCGGGCGGACGCAAGGGCGGCTTCGGTGCCGGCGTGACCGCCGCCGACGACGATCACATCGAATTCTTCGGGATAAAGCATGAGGTGGGGCGCATCGACGCATGCGCTGCGGAAAGGAGGGCGCCGATTTTAGTCGCCGACGCCCGCTCCTATCATCGGGAGGGGCAAACCGAAATTCTTCCATCGGCCCGGAATCGTTGCCAGCACGTCATCTCATGCTATCAATTAGATAGCAATCATCATCCGCACACAGTCCGGCACATGGCACGCCGCCAACGCCGCATCCACTCGTCATCTCAATCGACGGCCGGCACCCCACAGAAGGGAAACCGCTAGGATCGGCTCCGCCCTTTTTCAAAGCGCTTTCCCCCAATTTGCACAGGAGCTTCTTGCATGAAGTTGTATTACTCGCCCGGCGCATGTTCGCTGTCGCCCCACATTGCGCTGCGCGAAGCCGGCCTCTCCTTCGAACCGGTGCTCGCAAGCACCAAGAGCCACAAGCTGCAGGACGGCACCGATTACTACGGCATCAATCCCCTCGGGTACGTGCCCATGCTGGAACTCGACGACGGCACCCGCCTGCGCGAGGGTCCGGCGATCGTGCAGTACATCGCCGACCAGGTGCCGGACAAGGGCCTGGCGCCCGCCGCCGGCACCATGCCCCGCTACCGCCTGCAGGAATGGCTCACCTTCATCGGCACCGAGATTCACAAGAGCTACTCGCCCCTCTTCAATCCAGGCATGCCCGAAGAAGCGAAGAACATCTCACGAAGCCGCCTCCAGTCGCGCTATGAGTGGCTCGACAAGCAGCTTGACGGCAAGAGCTATCTGATGGGCGACCAGTTCACCGTGGCAGACGGCTACCTGTTCACCGTGACCAACTGGGCCAAGCCCACGGGCATCGACCTCGCGCCCTACGCCAACGTTCAAGCCTGGCACGCACGCGTGGGTGCACGCCCCGCCGTGCAGGAAGCAATGAAGGCCGAAGGCCTGCTCAAGTAAGCCCGGACCTCGGCAGTTCAGCGCGTTCAAGCGAACGCTGTCGCGAGGCCAGCCGAAGTGCGCTCGCCCGCATCATGGGCTCGGTCTCGCACGTCATGGGCACCGCCATTCCGAGGCACGGATTCGAGGCCCGATACCACGACGGGCCAATAGCACCAATTCGACAACCTCACGGAAGCGCAGGTCGCCCGTCACGGCTACCCTCGACCCCGTCATCAACACTGGCTCGACCGTTTCGACAATGACCACTCTCTTCGATCCCATCCAGGCCGGCGACCTGAAGCTCGCCAACCGCATCGTGATGGCACCGCTCACGCGCAATCGTTCGCCCAACGCGGTACCGCGCGACATCACGGCCACCTACTACGCACAGCGAGCCAGCGCCGGCTTGCTCATCACCGAAGCCACCGCCATCAGCCAGCAGGGCCAGGGCTATGCCGACGTGCCAGGCCTCTACGGGACCGAACAGCTCGATGCCTGGAAGCACGTCACCGACGCCGTGCATGCCAAGGGCGGCAAGATCGTGGTTCAACTCTGGCACGTGGGCCGCATTTCCCACACCGAGCTCCAGCCCGGCAAGGGCAAGCCTGTCGCACCTTCGGCAATCGCCGCGAAGGCCAAGACCGTGCTCATCAAGGACGGCGTTCCCACCTTCACCGAAACCTCCGAGCCGCGCGCGCTCGAGGCAAGCGAACTGCCGGGTATCGTTCACGCGTATGCAGCGGCTGCGCGCAACGCCATCGAGACCGCCGGCTTCGATGGCGTCGAATTGCATGCCGCCAATGGCTACCTGCTGGACCAGTTCCTCAAGAACGGCAGCAACAAGCGCACCGACGATTACGGCGGCAGCATCGAGAACCGCGCCCGCCTGCTGCTGGAGGCAACGCGTGCGGTGGTCGACGCCGTCGGCGGCGGCAGGACCGGCATCCGACTGTCACCTGTCACGCCGGCGAACGATGTCCGCGACGACAACCCGCAACCGCTCTTCGAGTACGTGGTGCGGCAGCTCGCGAAACTCGGTCTTGCCTACATCCACGTCATCGAAGGCGCGACCGGCGGTCCGCGTGTCATCGAAGACCGCCCCTTCGATTACGAAGCTCTCAAGGCGGCCTATCGCACAGCCGGCGGCAAGGGCGCCTGGATGGTCAACAACGGCTACGACAAGCCGCTGGCCGAACAGGCACTGAAGGAAGGCGACGACCTCGTGGCCTTCGGCAAACCCTTCATCTCCAATCCCGACCTGGTGCGTCGCCTGCGCGAAGGCGCGCCGCTCAACGCCTGGGACACGAACACTTTCTACGGCGGCGGCTTCAAGGGCTATATCGACTATCCAGCGCTCGCCTGACCGGGCGCTGCGGCGGCTGTGTCAGTCGACTCGAAGCTCAGGCTGACACGCAGGCCACCCTCACCGGACGCCTTCGCGAACTGAAGCTCGGCACCGAGCAGCGTCGAGTAGCGCGCCACGATCGCGAGCCCCAGCCCCGCGCCCTCGCCCAACCTCTGACCCGCCGGCCCCTGCGCCCATCGCTGCAGCAGATCGCGCTGCGCCTCGGGCGCAATGCCCGGCCCGTCATCGACCACGCTCAGCGTCCGGCCCGCGAGCTCGATCGTGATGGTTCGCCCGCCGTAGCGCAGGGCGTTGTCGATGAGGTTGTCGAGAATCCCCTCCACCAGCGCCACGTTGGCCTGCACTGTCACCGGCTCGTCCAGCCCCTGAGCGCCAAGGTCCACGCCGCGCGTATCTGCGCGCGCCAGGTGGCGCAGCACGGCCTGCTGCACCAGCCTGTCGAGCCGTACGGGCTCTCGCTGCAGGACAGTGCGGCCCTCGTCGGCCAGTGCCAGCGCGAGCAACTGATCCACCAGATGACTGGCACGCGCCTGACTCGCCGCGATGTGTTCAAGCTGCTCGCGCCACACCGCCGGCGCGGATTGCGCGAGACCATACTCGGCCAGCGCGCGTATGCCCGCAAGCGGCGTGCGCAGTTCGTGCGCCACGTTGCCCGCGAATTCGCGCTGGGCTGCTGCGCTCTCACTCAGGCGCTGCAGCAGCGCGTTGAGCGTATCGCCAAGCTGCTCCAGTTCGCGTGAAGTGCGTGCCACCGGCACGGGCGCCAGATCGTGGGCATCGCGCTGCGCCAGCGTCTCCCGCAAGGCCCCGAGCGGCCGCAATTCCCGCCCGATGCTGCGCCACAGCCAGCTCGCGAGCAGGGAAAGCAGAATCAGCTGCGGCGCAAGCGAATAGACCAGCAGGCGCGCCACCAGCACGGCACGCGCGCGTGTGGTCTGGGCGATGATCACGCGGTACTCATCCGGTGCCTCGTGGTTGAGCACGACGGCACGCAAGGCCTGCCCTTCGTACTGAACATGCGAGAACCGATATCGCGCGCCTTCCTCGGGCGGCGGCGCCTGCAGCCCGGCATGGCCGGCGAGCAGCGAGCCGTCCGGCCGCAGCACGGCGAAGAACACCGTTTCCGATTGGTCGAACAGCACGCTGGTCACCTCGCGCGGCGAGAGCAGCAGCTCGATGCCACGCTCGCCGGCCTGCACATTGGCTGCCACCGAATAGGCATCGTCGAGGATCGCGCGGTCGAACGCCTGCTCGGTGAAATAGCTCGCCACCGCCAGTGCAATGCCCGTTCCGACCAGCCAGGTGAGCGCCAGCGGCAGCAGCACACGACGCAGCATCCGCGCGGTCAGCGACGGCGCCGCCGCGGCTGCACGCGCAACCAGCTTCACACTTCCGCTTCCAGCAGATAGCCGATACCACGCAGCGTGCGAATGGCCGCACCACTGCCGACCAGCTTCTTGCGAAGCCGAGAGATGAAGGCCTCCAACGCGTTGTCGCCCAGTGCCTCATCGAAAGTCGACAGCTTCTCGGACAGCTCGCGCTTGCTGATCGTGCGTCCCGGCGGGCTCATGAGTTCCCACAACACCTCGAACTCCCGCGCCGGCAGATCCAGCGGCACACCCCCGACGCCGAAGCGGCGCGCGCGGCGATCCAGCCGCAACTGTCCGAGCGTCGCGATGTCCTCGGTGCCCTGGGCCCGGCGAACCAGCGCGCGCAGCCTCGCTTCGACCTCCGCGAGATCGAAGGGCTTTCCGAGGTAGTCGTCGGCACCCGCATCCAGGCCCGCGATGCGCTCTTCGGTGCGATCGCGCGCCGTGAGCACCAGCACGGGCGTGCGGTCGCCGCGCGCACGCGCATGGCGCAGCACGGTCAGCCCGCTGCCGAGCCCGCTGGTCGGACTGGAAGTCGCAGGCAGGTTCAGGTCCAGCAGCACAGCATCGAACAACTGCACGCGCCACAGGTGATCGGCGTCTTCGACACTCGCCGCCACATCGACGCGGTGACCCGCATCACGCAAGCTGCGCAACATGACACCGCGCAACACGGCATCGTCTTCGACCAGAAGGATTCGCATGGAATGACGGCCAGGAGGGCTATGAGATTGGAAGGATGGCGCCCGCACCAGGGTCAGTACCCCGTCAGCCCGGTGAGGCGATAACGCCGCCTGAGGATACGACACTGCGGCGACCGTCCCGTGCCTGATCCTCCCTGAGCGCGCGTCGAATTCGACAAGGAATCTTCACCGATGAGTTCGCCCACTTTCAACACCATCGTCACGATCCTGGAAAACGACTTCCACCTCACCGATGCGGCGGTCGATCCGGATGCCCGCCTGGCCGATCTCGGGCTGGCACCGGTCGACCAGGTGGAACTGTTCTCCGCCGTCGAGGATGCGTTCCGTCTTCGCATTCCCGGCGGGCTGTTCGATCCCCAGTCCACCGACATCACGCTGCAGCAACTGTGCAACGTGTTCGAGGAGACGCATGCGGATGCCATCGCCGCGGCGGCGCACGCCCGTTGAATCCCGCGTCGCCCCGGAATTCCTGCCCGCAAAGGGACACCCCAAGGCACCCCCGTCCTGCACATAGACATCGTCAACGAGTTCACACTCGCGCTTCATTCCACTTCCAAGGAGCAAGGACGATGAGCCAGAAATTCCAGGTCTCCGGCATGAGCTGCGCGCACTGCGTGACTGCGGTGCAGAACGCGATCCAGGCCGTCGATCCCAAGGCCCAGGTCACTGTCGACCTCGAGACCGGCCATGTCGACGTCATGAGCCACCAGCCGCGGCAGGACATCCTCCTGGCCATCGAGAACGCCGGCTACAAGGCGGAGTAGCCCCGCAAAGCCATTCGAATCCGCCGGAATGCGTGCGCTGGTTGCGGCCGGCGCAACAATTCACTCGAAACACTTGAGTACTTTGTGTTTCAAAGTGCAGAATGCGAGCCGAATCTCCGACTGAACACACAAAGGTGCTCATGCTGTCGACTCTCATGCCTGCGTCCATCCGAGAGGCCGCTTACCGGCGCAAATTCCTCGACAACCGGGAAGAGAACCTCTTCATGGGCTCCTTCGAGAGCTTCGCCGCCGCCGAGGCCGGCGCGCCGCCGTCGAAGGACGTCGGCTACGACAACGCCGAGGCGGCCAAGACGCTCTACAGCCACCAGATCTATTTCTACGACTACCCTGCCCTCTTCTGGATCGGGCGCTCGCTCGACGACGGCATGCGCAGCGTGTTCGACCTGGGTGGTCACGTCGGCATCAAGTACTACGCGTTTCGCCGCATGCTCAACTACCCGCCCGACCTTCGCTGGACGGTGTGTGACGTGCCGGGCGTGGTAAAGACCGGCGAGGAACTGGCCGCGCAGCGGGAGGCGACGGCGCAACTGAACTTCACGACGGATTTCCACAACGCGAGCGGCTATGACGTGCTTTACGCGTCCGGCAGCTTGCAGTACCTGCCCCTGCGCATCTCGGAAATCCTCGCCGCGCTCCCCGTGAAGCCCAAGCGCATCATCGTCAACACCGCCGCCGTGCATCCGGACCGCACGCTCTACACGCTCAACAGCATCGGCTTCGCGGTCTGCCCCTACCGGATCCAGCACCACGACCAATTGCTGTCCGACATCGCCGAGGCCGGCTACCGGCGGCGCGATGCCTGGCGCAACGAAGGCAAGCCGATCGAAGTGCCCTTCGTCGACGGCGGCGACAAGCCCTACTACGCGGGCTGCTGCTTCGACCTTCATTGATCGCCAGCGCGCCCCGACATCGGAGGCGGCGCCTCGAAGGCGAATCCCACGCCGTACACCGAGCGGATCCAGTCATGCTCGGAAGCCACGGCCGAGAGCTTGCGGCGCAGGTTCTTCACGTGACTGTCGACAGCGCGCTCGGTGACCTCCGCCGTGTCCTCGTACGCCAGGTCGAGCAGACGGGCCCGTGAAAAGATGCGCCCCGGCTGTCGCGCCAGGGTCTGAAGCAGCCGGAACTCGCGGCGCGTGAGCTGCAATGGACGCCCGTGAAGCGAAGCCCGCCAGTGGACGTCGTCCAGCACCAGCGCCTGCTCGCCACCCGATGGCTCTGACGGTGTCCCGGCCGCGCTTCGCCGCAGGACCGCGCGCACGCGCGCCACGACCTCGCGCGGCGAGAACGGCTTGCACACGTAATCGTCCGCGCCCAATTCGAGACCCAGCAAGCGATCGACCTCCTCGATGCGCGCGGTGAGCATGATGATCGGACATGCAGTGTGCTCCCGCGCCTGCCGCAGCACCTCCATGCCGTCGAGCTCGGGCAGCATCACGTCGAGCAGCGTCAGATCCGGCGGCGCAGAAAGAATGCGCGCCAACGCCGTACGGCCGTCCGCCACATGCTCGGCCTCATGACCTGCGTGCCGGAGATAGTCGACCAGCACGGAGGCGATGTCCTCCTCGTCCTCCACCATCAGGATGCGGCTCATGCTTCGGCATCCTCCACCGGCAGCACGATGCGTATCCGTACCCCGCCCAGCGGCGATTCCGCCGCCTCGATGAAGCCGCCATGCACCTCGATGGCGGTGCGGCAGATCGACAGGCCGAGCCCAGACCCGCCCAGCACCCGACTGCGCGAGGCCTCGCCGCGGTAGAGGCGCTCGAATAGGCGCGGCAGTTCGTGCGCCTCCACGCCCGGTGCACTGTCATCCCATTGCAGCACCAGGCGCCGCTCGTTCGCCGGACCCTCGATGCGCGCCTGCACCTCCAGCCGCCCGCCCGGGCTGGTGTAGCGCAACGTGTTCTCGATCAGGTTCAGGTAGACCTGATGCAGCCGCCCTGCCTGCCCGTACAACACCGGCTGCGGCCTCATGTCGAGCCCCTCGCTATGCACGGTCAGACCGGCCGCGGCAAAACGCTCGGCGCCGATCGCCAAGGCCTCCCGCAGCAAGACCAGCGGCAACACCGCCTCCGCGGCCGGCTCGGTGTCCCCGCGGCCGTCCATGCTGTTGCGCAAGTCGTCCACCAACTGCCCGAGCCGCATCACCTGCCGATGCAGCCGCAGCGCGGTTCGATCATCGAAGCCGCGCACGCCGTCCTGCACCGCTTCGATCTCAGCCCGCATCGCCGCCAGAGGCGTGCGCAACTCATGCGCCACGTCGGCCAGCCATGCCCGCCGCGAGGCCTCGATGCTGTCGAGGCGCTCCGCCATCTGGTTGAAGGTGCGGCCGAGCAACGCAAGCTCATCCCGGCCGCGCACCACGACCCTTGTATCGAGCCGGCCGCGCGCGATGTCGACCGCACCCTGCGTCAACGCACCGACCGGCGCGAACCAGCGCCGCGCCAACAGCCACGACAGCAGAAGCGCCAGCGCCACACCCGCGACACCGGTCCATAGAACGAAACGGCCCTGCCTCGCAAGAAAGGCTCGATCGGCATCCGTCTCCAAGCCCTCGGGCGGCGCAAGCAGCAGCGTCCCGATGACCTGGCCTTCCTCCTTCAGCGGTAGACGCGAGGCTGCCGCCGACGGCCCGAGTCTCGCCCCTGCCACCCAGGCACCCGTGGCATCCACGAGGCTCAAGCGCTGCTCAATCGAGTCAGGGCCGTTCAGCGGGTCGTGCTCGAGGCCCGGCGGTGGCATCGGGCGCAATGGCGATAGTTCACCCGGCTCGCCGGGCGGCGGCGGATGAATACCGCCGGGCGCCTGCCAATCGCCAGGGAGCGGCGGAACGGCGCCCAGGGACCGATGCCCGTCGGCCGCATCCGGCGGGGTCAGCCCAGGCCATCGATCCGGCCCCAGCGACGGTCGATGAACGCGATCGAGATCGCCCATCCGCAACCTGTGCCAGGCGTGGTCGTCGCCGCGCAGTGAGTTCCAGTCGCCGTGCTCGACGTAGTGCTTCTTCAACAACTCGGCCAGCCAATCCAGACGCCGGATCTCGATTTCCGCCACATAGGGCCCCAGGCCACGCTGCAGGCTCCATCGTGTCGACAGGGCGAAGGCGAGCAGTACCACCACCAGAAGCACACCGAACGCAAGGAAGATTCTTCGGGACAGCGTGAGTCTGGGCATGGCGGGCGTCGGGCGAGCCCTCGCATTTTGCGACATGCCTTGCGCTCAGACCGCGGTCAAGACAGTGATTCCCAGCGCCGGCAGCGATCGCTTGAAAGAGGCGGTCATGTCTTGCTTCTTCCTATATTTCTTATATTTAAGTTAGTAGTAGTAGATAAGGAACGCACCGCGCTGTGGACAGAGGGATTTTTCCCTTGAGTGACAGTCACTTGGCCTTGCCGGCTGACTGTGGAGCTCCCTGCTTCGGTGCTGTCTCGAAAAACAGGACAACTTTGAAGTCAGCACTTTGCCTGTGGACAAGGTACGACTTGTGCCGAAACTATCCCCAGAGTTGTCCTTTGACAGATGTGGGGGGATCTGCGAGGGGCGATTCGTGGCTCAGCCCTTGAGGGCCTGTTCCAGCACGCGGGGCTGTTGATCGAGCTCGGTGAGCTGTTGGCGCTTGGCGGAAATCTTGCGTACTGCCTCGAACACGGTGGTGTGGTCTCGACGGCTGAACCGCTCGCCGATCTCGGGCAGGCTTTGCGTGCTGCAGACGGAGTAGGTGCCTTCGCTCATGCAATGCCATACGTAGACCGCATGGCCTGCGGGTGGCGAGTTGCTCGCACTCGAGCCGTCGGCCGGGTAGGGGCCCTCGGTTTCCTCGGGCACGATCTCGCACGGGTCCGAGGACGACGCCTCTTCGATACTGGCGCTGTCTGAGCTTGCCGATGACGGCGCGGACACGCCGGATACGAGCGTGTCCGCGGTGCTGCTGGTCGCCATGATCGGCGCGAGTGTCGAGAGGCTCGCGGTGCCGGTGCCGGTGCCGGCGTTGGGGTTGGCTCCGCCATCACCGCAGCCGGCAAGTGCGATCAGGGCCAGGGAGATCGCAGCCAGCGTACGCGGCCGTGTCACGTCGGTGGAATGGGTCGGGGACGAAATCGAATCCATGTCATTTCTCCTGCGCGAGCGCGCGCGACTCATGGACTCTGCCGAGAGATCTGGGAGAAAAAATGAAACGCCAGCCGGTCAGGCGGTGCATCCGCTGCGCAGCGGAAGGCGCAGCGTCAGACCCAATCCGCCCAGCGGCGAGGGCGCGGCATACAGACGCCCGTCATGGCCATCGACGATGCGCTCGCACCGCGCAATGCGGGAGCCGGCATCCGCCGCACGCGACGCACTGGCACCCCCGAACAGTCGCGCGAGGCCGCAGCTCTCTTCGGGCGCGCCCATGGCCTCGCCTTCGATATCCATGAAGTTCACAACCGCCTTGCCGGCGTCCGTGCGGGCCAGCACCTTCAGCGTGCCGCCGCGGTCCAGGGTTCGACAGGCCAGGTCGGCGATCTCGGCGACAAGTCGTTCGATCCCGGGGCGGTCGACTGACACGACGATGGGCTCGCCCGGCACGCGCAAGGACAAGCTCACGCCCCGGTCGCGCAGCCTGCCCTTCAGTGCCTCGATCGATCCGTGCAGAACCTCGCGCAGATCGGCTTCCGCATGCTGCGTTCGGACCGGCGATCTCGGGGGCATGGGCTGCATCTCGATCCTCGCCGGATCTTGGGCATCCGCGCGCCTCGACGTGGCCTTCGCGACAACGGATGCGGCCAGGAGAAGAAGGAGCACGCCGAGACCGAAGAGATGCATGAAGCCGACACCGATGGAGTTTGAATGCGCCTGCATTAGGACTTCGCCCGGGCGCCCGGGCAACATCACCCCGGCACGAGGCCCGGGCTTCAAGATGCTTCCCAGATTGCGTCGCACGCACGCGCGCGCCGCCGCAACGCCCCTCGGCCAACGTAGGGGTCGAACGCCATGGGCGCCCCGGCAGGGCCGTGGCAAGCTATGAATGTGGGAAGTCCTATCGAGTGAGAGGCAGTTCTTGAAGAAAGCGCTCCTGTATCTGCTGTTTGCGGTCCTGGCCCTGGTGCTCAGTGCCGGCGTTGCTCTCTACCTGGTAGTCCGCCTCGCGCTGGCGCCTGGGCCGGACGAATGGCCGGCCCGCTTGAAGCTCGGGCCCGCGACCGTCGACGTCGGCGTGCCCACAGCCCTGCGACTCGCCACCTCCTCGTGGTTCGCGCCGTGGTTCGAAGGGCGCACGATCGACACCGCGTATGGGCAGATCCGCATCGCCTGGAACGCACCAGCCAATGCCCTCGAACTCGAATGCGCGCCCTGCAGCGCGCAGGTGCCGGCGCTCGGCCCGGAGCCAGTCCGCATGCAGCGGCTCAAGGTCACGGCCCGGCGTGATGCCGGTTCGCTGGACGGCATGATCGAAGTGTTCCCGTCGGTACCGACAGGGGCAGCCGATGGCGCATCCGGGGATGGCGCCATTCGCGCGCGATGGGACGGTCGCCTTACGCAGAAGTCGCTTCAAGTTGGCATCCGGGCTCCCGATGCACCCATCAGCCGCTGGTATGCGCTGCTCGCGCCCGGCATTCCCGAACTCCAGCGGGCGCATATCGCCGGAACGCTGGCCTTGCAGGTCCAGGTGGTATTGCCCGCCGGCCGCGTCTCCGTCCAGCCCCAGCTCTCGCAGTTCAGCGTTGAAGGATTGGGTGTCGAGGCTTTGCTGAGCGCCCGCGCCGGTTGCGGAACGCCCAGCCGGCTCACCATCGAGAGCTGGCTTGCCCGGGCCGTGATCGCCGCCGAGGATCCGCGCTTCTTCGTCCATCCCGGATACGAACTCGCCGACCTCACGGCGCCGTTCCAGACGGGTTCGAAGCCTTCGCGCGCGGAACACGGCGGCGGCACCGTGACGCAACGGCTCGCCGGGCTTCTCGTCGACCCCGATGGCCCTGAATCCGTGCGGCCGCTGCGCGAATTGCTCTATGCGGTGGAATTGGAGCAGACACTCGGCAAGTCGCGCATCCTGCAGCTCTACCTCGACAACGCGCCCTGGGGCATGGAAATCTGCGGCGCCGAAGCCGCCGCGCGGCGCTACTTCAAGCGCAGCGCCCGGAACCTCGAACCGGCGCAGGCGGTCTGGCTGGCCAGCATGCTGGGCAACCCGCAGGCAGCGCTCGACAAGTGGCGGCGCGACGGACAGGTCGATCCCGAGCGCGCCCGGAATGTAGCCGAGGGCATGCGCGGCATCACTCGCATCCAGCGCGACGCCCTGATTCGGAACCTTGCCAGCGCGCATTTCGCACCGCCCTGAGGCGAACCACCGCCCCGCACCAAACCGGCGCAGGACGGCATGAGGCTCGGGACGCATCGTGTGCGCTCCCGGTGCATCCGGTCGGACCGGTACGAGATCGCGATGGCACATGTCTTGCGATTGCAGCCTCGATGGATGCTGTCACCGCCCCTCCCCCCGCGGCTGTCGAGATCGTCGCGCTCACCAAGCTCTACGCGGCGGGCGCACCGCCCGCCGTGGACCAGATCGATTTGCGCATCGCGAGCGGCAGCTATTGTTGTCTGCTCGGCCCGTCCGGCTGCGGCAAGAGCACCACGCTGCGCATGGTCGCCGGCCACGAATCGGCTTCGGCCGGCGACATCCTCCTGGACAACCGGAACATCACGAATCTGCCGGCCGCCGCACGCGGCACGGCGATGATGTTCCAGAGCTTCGCTCTCTTCCCCCACCTTTCCGCACTCGACAACGTCGCCTTCAGCCTGAAGATGAAGGGCGTCTCGAAGGCGGAGCGCCACAAGCGCGCCGGCCATTTGCTCGAGCGCGTGGCCATGGGCCACCTGGCGGCGCGCAAGCCCGGCGAGCTGTCGGGAGGACAGCAGCAGCGCGTCGCGCTTGCGCGTGCGCTCATCACCGAACCGCGCGTGCTGCTGCTCGACGAGCCGCTGTCCGCGCTCGACCCCTTTCTGCGCATCCAGATGCGCGCCGAGCTTCGCCGCTGGCAGAAGGAGCTCGGCCTGACCTTCATCCACGTCACGCACTTCCAGGAAGAAGCGATGGCGCTGGCAGACACCATGGTGGTGATGAACCACGGGCTGATCGAGCAGATCGGTTCGCCGCATGAGATCTACAACCATCCGGCCAGCGAATTCGTCGCCCGCTTCATGGGCGGCCACAACGTGTTCGGGGTGGCCGATGGCCTGGTGGCGGTGCGCACCGACCACATGCGCATCGCACCCGCCGCGCAGGCCGCCGAAACCGGTCTGCCCGCGCGCGTGACCGACGTCGAATACCAGGGCACATACGTTCTGCTCGGCCTGCGCCTCACGGACGCGCGCCCGGAGCGCGCCAGCGTGTCGGTGCAGTTGCCGGAGAAGGTCTTTCTCGCCCAACCCTACGCGGTGGGCGACAACGTGCTGCTGTCCTGGGCCGAAGCCGATGCCCGCAGGCTTGGCCCGGGTGCCGTGCGTCCCGGCACGCCCGCACCCGCCGCCTCCGTGCCCAGACGCGAACCCCTCGCTGCCATGGCTGCCTGAGCCTCGCGCCGGCGTTCCCCGCTTTCTCTTTCAACACTGCCTCCCCAGGAGCTCTCACCATGTCCGATAAAGAACTCGAAGCCACCACCGACGGCATGCAGCGCCGCGCTCTGCTCAAAGGCACTGCAGGCATTCTTGCCGCTGGCGTGTTTCCGGCGATCCACGCGCAGGAAAAGATCGTGCTGCGCTACCTTGGCACCGCGGTGAACCAGGACAAGGCGATCGCCGAGAAGTTCAAGGCCGACACCGGCATCGAGATCCAGTACGTGGCCGTCACCACCGACGACGTGACCAAGCGTGCCGTGACCGCGCCCAACAGCTTCGACCTCATCGACACCGAATATTTCTCGCTCAAGAAGATCGTGCCCACCGGCAACCTCAAGGGCATCGACACCAAGCGCGTGAAGAACGCGGACAAGATCACCTCGCTTTTCACCAAGGGAGAGGTTGCCGGCAAGAAGGTGGGCGACCAGGGCACGGCACCCGTCAAGGTGATCTATCTGGAAGGCGAAAAGAGCAAGGCCTTCGCGAAATCGCCGACGCAATTCATGTCGCTGATCCCGACCACCTACAACGCGGACACGCTGGGCATCCGGCCCGACCTCATCAAGCGCCCGATCAACTCCTGGGCCGAATTGCTCAACCCCGAGTTCAAGGGCAAGGCCGCCATCCTCAACATCCCCTCGATCGGCATCATGGACGCGGCGATGGTGGTGGAGTCCAAGGGACTGCACAAGTACGCGGACAAGGGCAACATGACCAAGGCCGAGATCGACCTCACGATCAAGACGCTGATCGAGGCGAAGAAGGCCGGCCAGTTCCGCGCGCTGTGGAAGGACTTCAACGAGTCGGTGAATCTCATGGCCTCGGGCGAAGTGGTGATCCAGTCCATGTGGTCGCCCGCGGTCACCGCCGTGCGCAGCAAGGGCATCGACTGCGTCTTCCAGCCGCTGAAGGAGGGCTACCGCGCCTGGGCTTCGGGCTTCGGCCTGCCGGCCACGCTGTCGGGCAAGAAGCTCGACGCCGCTTATGAATTCATCAACTGGTTCCTCGACGGGTGGGCCGGCGCCTATCTCAACCGCCAGGGCTACTACAGCGCCGTGCTTGAAACGGCCAAGGCCAAGATGGAAGCCTACGAGTGGGCCTATTGGATGGAAGGAAAGCCCGCCGCGCAGGACATCAAGAGCCCTCAAGGCGACGTCATTGCCAAGGTGGGTTCTGTCCGCGATGGCGGCAGCTACGAACAGCGCATGGGTGGCATTGCCTGCTGGAACGCGGTGATGGACGAGAACGAATACATGGTTCGCAAATGGAACGAGTTCGTTGCGGCTTGAGTGAGGCCCCCCGGCTTTTCACGAGCGTTGATCGTGTAATGCCACCCCCCGAGGGGGAGGTGTGGGCCGCCTTAGGGCGGCCCGGCGGCGGCGCCTCGGGCTGGTACCACTGCTCATCCGTTGCCTGGGCAGCATGAGTGCCGTTGTAGCTGCCGCTGGTGTGCGGGCTGACATGTTGCCGGATCGCGCGGTGAAGGCCTGGTGGCAGGCCGGGCCGTTCGCGCTGGTGTTCCTGCTGTTCTTCCTGATCCCGCTCGGACTGATCGCGATGGTCAGTCTGTGGAACTTCAACGAATACGAGCTGATTCCGGCGCTGTCGCTGCGCAACTACCTGAGCATCTTCGAGGGCTGTTCGCATCTCACGGACAACGGCGATCTGTGCGTCACGCTCTCCACGTACCTGAGCACGCTCAAGTTCTGCCTGCTGGTCTGGGCCATCACACTGGTGATCGGCTTCACGGTCGCGTATTTCCTCGCGTTCCATGTGCGCACGCCCGGCATGCAGACGCTGCTGTTCGTGCTGTGCACGGTCCCTTTCTGGACCTCGAACGTGATCCGCATGATCTCCTGGGTGCCGCTGCTGGGCCGCAACGGACTGGTGAACCAGGGCCTGGTGGGGTTGGGACTGGTCAATGCGCCGGTCGAATGGCTGCTGTTCTCCGATTTCTCGGTGGTGCTGGCCTTCGTCCATCTCTACACGATGTTCATGATCGTGCCGATCTTCAACTCGATGATGCGCATCGACCGTTCGTTGCTCGAGGCGGCGAGCGATTCGGGCGCCTCGGGCTGGCAGACGCTGTGGAACGTGATCGTGCCGTTGTCGCGCACCGGCATCCTGATCGGCTCGATCTTCATTGTCACCATCGTGATGGGCGACTTCGTGACCATCGGCGTCATGGGCGGGCAGCAGATCGCCTCGGTGGGCAAGATCATCCAGGTGCAGACCTCTTACCTGCAGTTCCCGCTGGCGGCAGCCAACGCGATGATCCTGCTGGCGGTCGTGCTGATGATCATCTGGGGCCTGACCAGGCTCGTCGACCTGCGCAAGGAGTTGTGATGCGCGCCGGAGAACAACGCAGTCGTGGTTTCTGGCCGCTGGCAGCCGTCTTCGCGATCTTCGTGCTCTTCCTCTACGGGCCGATGATCACGATCTTCGTGCTCAGCTTCCAGGGGCCGGAAGGCGGGCTCACCTTTCCGTTGCGCGGCGTGTCGCTTCACTGGTTCCACAAGCTCGCCGAAGGCCTGGGGACGGTCGACATCGCGGCGGCCTTCCGGCGCTCGCTCATGCTGGGCACGGTGGTCATGATGCTGACGGTGGTTCTGTCCGTGCTGGCGGGGCTCGCATTCCGCAAGCGGCTCGCCGGCAGCAATGCGCTTTTCTTCGTGACTGTCGCCAGCCTGATCATGCCGTCGATCATTGTCTCGCTCGGCATTGGCCTGGAGTTCCGTCTGCTCGACGGCGGCATCAAGGGAGCACTCGCGGCGCTGGATGCCGGCAGCATGCTGGAGAACTACGGCACCGCACTGGGCCTGCTGACTTCGGCCCTCGGCGCCCACCTCACCTGGACCCTGCCCTTCGGGCTGTTGATCATGTTCGCGGTCTTCAACCGCTTCAATCCGGCCTATGAAGAAGCGGCGCGGGACCTCGGCGCGACGCCATGGCAGAGCTTCTGGCATGTGGTGCTGCCGCTCATCGGCCCCTCGGTCGTGGGCATCGGCATGTTCGGTTTCACGCTCAGCTGGGACGAGATCGCACGCACCTCGCAGGCCATCGGCGACGTCAACACGCTGCCGCTCGAATTGCAGGGCCTGACCTCCACGGTCACGACGCCGTCGATCTACGCGCTCGGCACGGTGACCACGGTGGTGTCCTTCGCCGTCATGGGCCTTGCGCTGGGCGGCGCCGCATGGCTTGGCCGGCGGTCAGCACAGCGACGCTGATGGCCAGACTGCTCGTCATCAACCCGAACACCTCGGTGGCCGTCACCGAACTGCTGCGCAGCCATCTGAAGGCTGAAGCCGGCACCGCGCTCGATGTGCGCGCACTGACCGCTCGCTTCGGTGCGCCCTATATTGCCTGCGAAGCGAGCTATGCGGTGGCGCAGCACGCGGTGCTCGATGCGTGGGCCGCAGCGCACGCCAACGGAGAGCGGCCGGATGCGGTGCTCATCGGATGCTTCGGCGATCCGGGCCTCTTTGCCCTGCGCCAGGGTTGCGGTGTGCCGGTCACCGGCCTGGCGGAAGCGGCATTCGCCGCCGCCGCGCGCCACGGCCGCTTTGCCGTCGTGACCGGCGGGGAACGCTGGCGGCCCATGCTTGAACGACTGGCTGCCGCGCTGGGATTCGCCCCATCGCTCGCGGGCATCCATACCGTGGCACCCACCGGCGCACAGCTCGCGGCGGATCCCGCAGGCGCCCGCGCCCTGCTCGCGCAGGCGTGCCGCGATGCCGCCCACCGCTTCGATGCGGACGCCGTGCTGCTCGGCGGCGCCGGCCTGGCGGGCATCGCCGCGGACATCGAGAGCGCCTTGGCTGTCCCGCTGGTGGACAGCGTCATTGCCGGTGCCCAATGGGCTGTGCAGGCCACACGCGACCCTGTTTCGGTCCCGGCCGCCGCCGGCTTCGGCGTTGCCTGGCAGAACATGTCCTGGGAACTCGAAGCGCTGGGCTGACGCTCGCATGACGCGAGCACGCAACAAACCCCGGCCCCACCCCTGACGCGGTCGTCCGGGACGTGCCACGATTGCGCCCATGAGCACCCCACACCATCCTCACCATCCGCACCCGGTCCAGGCCATCGCGCTTGCCACGCCGCGCGGCATCGAGCAGATCGTTGCCGGTGTCTCGACCAGCGACGGCGACGGCGTCAAGCTCACGCGCGTGCTGCACCAGCCGCTGCAGCAGCGGCTCGATCCCTACCTGATGCTCGACGCATTCGGCAGCGACAACCCCGGCGACTACATCGGCGGCTTTCCCAGCCATCCGCACCGCGGCTTCGAAACCGTCACCTACATGATTGCCGGACGCATGCGCCATCGCGACAGCCACGGACATGAGGGCCTGCTTTCCAATGGGGGGGTGCAATGGATGACCGCCGGAAGCGGCTTGATCCACAGCGAAATGCCCGAGCAGGAGGATGGCGACATGGAGGGCTTCCAGCTCTGGCTGAATCTGCCCGCCAAGGACAAGATGCGGACCCCCTGGTACCGGGACATCCAGAGCGCGGAAATTCCCGAGTTCACCACGCCCCAGGGCGTGCACGTGCGGGTGATTGCCGGTGAGAGCCACGGCATCAAGGGTGCGGTGCAGCGCGAATACACCGAACCCCTTTACCTCGACATCCAGTTTCCGGCGGGCGTCGACGCCGAGTTCGCCCAGCCACTGCCCGACGATCACAACGCACTGGTCTACGTGTATCGCGAATCGCTCTACATCGCCGGCAGCGAAGTGCCGACCAAGCGCATGGCCATCCTCGACAACGCTCCGGGGAGCGACGGTGTGGTCCTGCGTGCGCCAGCCTCCAACAACAGTCCTGCACGCGCCCTCCTCATCGCCGGCAAGCCGCTCCGCGAGCCCATCGCGCAGTACGGACCCTTCGTCATGAACACGCGCGAGCAGATCACCCAGGCGGTGCACGACTTCCAGAACGGCAAGATGGGTTGACCGCCCGTCGCCGTTGGGGCGGATTCCATTCACCCATCTTTACCCACGCTAACCCTCGCCTCACGCGCGCGACACATCCCTCTCCGACACTTGTCTCACCCGCAGCCCTTCGCCAGCGGGTCACTTCTTGGAAAGGATGTTCCTCATGATCCCGTCTCGCAAACGCCTCCTCTGGGCCGGCATGCTGGCCTCCGCCGCCCTGGCGTCGGCCGGCGCCTTCGCGCAGGCGACCCAGACACCCGGCGCCACACCCCCTCCGCCGGCGGCCGAAGCGTCGCCCGTGCCCCAGGCTGGGCCCCAGGGGCCACGCATGCGCGGTCACCATGCAGAGCGCTTCGAGCACATGGAGCAAATGCGTGCCCGGCACCTCGCCAGCCTGAAGGAAAAGCTGAAGCTTGAACCCTCCCAGGAAGGCGCCTGGAACACCTTCGCTGCGGCGCAGGAACCGCCGGCGCGAGCTGCCGGCCAACCGCCATTCGACCGCGCGGAGTTCGCAAAGCTCACAACGCCGCAGCGTCTCGATCGCATGCAGGCCTTGCAGGCGGAACGTACAGCGATGTTTGCAAAGCGCGCCGATGCCACGCGCAGCTTCTACTCGACCTTGTCGCCCGCGCAGCAGAAGACCTTCGATGCCGAGTCGATGCCACGCTTCGGTGGTGGCGAGCACCGGGGTCCGCGTCGCGCGCCACCGCCACCTCCGCCCGCCAAGAACTGATCCGTCGTGGTCGTGGGGACGGGGCGATCCCCACGATCGCGACGCGGCAGGGCGCAAAGGCCTGTACAGGCCTATAGTTGGTCTCCTGGCCGACGCGTAAGCTCACTCATGTCCTCCCATCTATCTTCTCCGCGCTTCTTCAATCCACTCATGCTCTGGGCGGATGTTGCCCTCACAACCCAGGAATTGCTGCTGTACTCCGGTTCGGTGATCGGCATGCGCAGCGAACGCATCGTGCGCGCCGGCCTCTCGCCGAGTCCTGAAGACCTGGCGGAATTCCAGCTCATGGGCCACGAGAAGCTGGCGGCGGCAAGCGAATCCGGCGCTGCCATCGCGAACCAGCTCCACACCACCCAATACACGCTCGTCAATCGCGCCGTGAAGGATTGGCTGGGCAGCGCCGTCGCCCTGTTCTCTCTGGCGACCAGTACCAGCGCCGACCAGGCAAAGAGCCATGCCGAAGCCTTCGGCACCGCGGCAGTGCGTTCGGCCGCGAGCGTGACCCAGCTGTCGAGCGCCGGCGCGCGTATCGTGCAGCGGGGGCTCAGGCCCATCCACGCCAAGGCGACCTCGAACGCGCGTCGCCTGTCCGCCACCAGCGCCTGAAGCCGACAGCGCCTCCGGAGGCGTCAGTCAGGCATCCTGGACCAGGCGCAGCAGCGTGATCTCGGATGGTGCGCCGAAACGCTTCGGCGGGCCCCAGTAGCCGGTGCCTCGGCTGGTGTAGACCCACATCTCCCGCAGCTTGTGCAGTCCGGCCGTGAAGGGCTGCTGGAAGGGCACGAACAGGTTCCACGGAAAGAACTGTCCGCCGTGCGTGTGCCCGGACAGTTGGAGCTGGTAGCCCGCCTCGGCCGCAGCGGGTGCGCTACGCGGCTGGTGCGCCAGGAGCACGCGCGTGTGCACCAGCGGCGGGGCATCATGGAGCGCACGGCCCGGATCGCTGGCATGCGAGGCGTCGAAATGCACCGCCGTGAAATCGGTCACACCGGCCACGACCAGTGCGCTCTCGAGTTCTTCCTCGTCCGTCTGCGCCCCCCTCACCTTGCGTGTCTGAAGCACCACGTGCTCGTTGATCAGCACACGCATGCCAAGTCGGCGCAGTTCGGCGATCCAGGCATGAGCGCCTGCGTAGTACTCATGGTTGCCGGTGACGACGAAGGTTCCGAACCGGGCGCGCAGTCCCTCGAGCGGTGCCACATGGTCACGCAACTCGGGCACTGTGCCGTCCACCAGGTCGCCGGTGATGGCCACCATGTCCGCCCCCAGGCGGTTGACGGCGTCGACGACCCGCTGCATGTAGCCGCGTCGAATGGTCGGCCCGACGTGGATGTCACTCAGTTGCGCAATCGTGAAGCCAGCCAGCGCTGCCGGCAGGTTCCGGATCGGCACATCGACGCGCACCACCCCCGCGGTGCGTCGTGCATTGAGGAATCCAATCAGCGATGCCGCGGTCGCCAGCAAGGGCACCGCGAGGGCGCTCCAGCTCACCCACTTTGCCGCATCCAGTGACGCGCCGGCCACCAGCACAGCGAGCCAACCGGCCAAAAGAGCCAGGTCGCGCGCCATCGTGAGCACGAACATGGAGGAGAACCAACCCATGCTGATCAAGCCGATCCACTTCCAGCCGACGCCAAGCTGCCGGCGTCCGCCGCGCAATCCGACAAAGGGCAACGGCATGCTGAGAGCGGACACTGCGAGCGCCAGCAACACCACGGGAGCCGCAAATGCGAAGGACGAAAGCCCAGGCAACAGCCGCAGGCCAATGTAGACATGCAGCAGCGCGGCAAGAAGGACGAGTGGACGGAGGGGCATCGAGGCCTTGAAGGACGGCACACCATGTGTGAGCCGACAGCGCCACATTCAAGGCGCGTGCCACGTTTCGTGGCGTTCGCTATTTTCCCCGCACCGGAGTCACTGACGAGTGGCGCGAAGTCTTTCTTTTTTTCGCCGCGCACCTGAAGGCTTCCGAAGGGGACCTCGGTCCGCCTGCCGCCATCAGCGCCGTACGCTCACATCGGTGCCGGCGGGCCAGACGAAGACTGCGCGTGTCGGGCTGCCCGCGTGGATCTCCACTTGCTGCTTCACCACCTGCCCGGCCAGCGTTGCTTCGACCTCGTAGCGGCCCGGATCGAGACGCGCGACCATCAAGGGTCCCTCCGCGATCACATGGCTCAGTACCGCCTCGCCCGAGGCGTTGCGCACCGTGACCTCCACGCCGACGGCGAAATCGGAGCGTTTGCCGTTCCTGGTGGCGAATTCGAAGGTGGCAGGCCAGCGGGGCGAGACGTTTTCCATGAGCGCCGCTTCGTCGCTTCCGACGCCGCCGCTCATGTACTCGATGCCGTTCGTCATGTGGATCGGCGGGTTGTAGACCGCGTGCGCGGCCAGTGCGCCCATGAGTGACGCACCGCCAAGGATCAGCGCGGCCACCGGCCGCCGGAATCGAGGGATCTTCATCGCTGTGTCCTTTGCTCGAAGGGGTGTGAAGCCGAGTTCACGCCTTCACTATCGACCGCGAGGCTTAGGCGAATCTGAATTGGGCGGCCTGGCGGCGTGACTGCCGAGCCGCCCTGCGTCTAATCTCCGGTCTGCGCGGAAGCGTGCCGCTCGGATTGGCCGAAAGGCAAGCCCGCAGCCGCCAGGAAATCCACGTTGGACGGCCAGACGAAAGATGCACTCGAACTCATGCCCGCGAACACCGTCAGCGGCTGCTGCAGGCTCACGCCGCCCATCGTGGCTTCGACGTCATAGGCACCGGGATCCAGGCGCGCGACCATGAAGGGTGCATCGCTCGCTGCCTCCATCACCAGACGACCGGTGTAGCGCTCGCGCACGATCACTTTGACGTCTGTCGGAAACTGGTTCGTGCGGCTGCGGTTGATGGCGAACTCGAGCGTCGCCGCCCAGCGCGGTGACACCGTGCGCATGAATGCGGCCTCGTCATTGGTCTGGCCACCGCACATGTACTCGATACCCTGCGCAGTGCGGATGGGAGGGTTCGTCAATGCATGCACCGAAGTCCCTGCAATCGCCATGGCCAGCGCCGCTGCCAGGGGCCGCCAGATACGAACACCGTTCATCGCTTCACAGTCCTTGCTCGAAAAAGGGGCGGGAAATCCGCCGGCCATTTTCCTAAGCAAGACTCGGGCTAACCATAGCGTTTACGCGCATCGGCCGCCGGGAATGCCGCGTGGCCTGTGTACGCGCGGCTTCCGAAGAAGGAGAAAAGAACTTGCGGGCCGGGCAGCGCCGCGCCGAAACGCGGTCTCCGGCAGGCCCACCTGCCCAGTGACGTGGGCGGGTTCTGTCGGGTGACACGTTAGATGAAACACGGCTCTATGTCGTACAACGCCTCTTTCATCTTTCGTGGCACACCATGGATTGAATGCTGACACGGAAAGTGCAATGCCCGGACGGCTTCGCCACCAATAATGACATGCTGCGCTCAGCGTTTCGGTGGCAATTGGATGTACCACCTCTGATCCAGCACGCCCTGGGCGTCGCGCTGCGCGGCCTCGGTGCGCTGACGCCCTGCATCGGCGGGCGGCTTCTCGGTTTTTCGTTCGACAAGAGCGCCGCCCAACACCGATCTCGTCAGATATCGAGATGCGTCGTTCTTGATCTTGGAGGTCATCAAGTCTCTCCTAAGAAGTGACGAATCTCGCGCGACGTAATTCCCGTCTTGGAGTACCCGGTGATCCGGGTCTTGCGCCCCGAATCCATGGTCTTCTCGGCAACCGATGTCCCACTAGCATCTACCGCTAACCGATACCCCTTGCCCTCGTCTCGTCGAGTCCAAACCCGGGTCGACCCCTCCAACGAGAACTGCCAGTCCAAGCGGTCTTCCACCTGAGCCAACTCGTTCGAAACATCGATCGCAGCCTGGAAGCGCTCGCTAGGGTCAGCCTTCAGGCACTTTTTCACCAGTCGCCGAAGCCGCTCTGGGATGTGCTCTTCGAAAGCGTCACGCGCGGGAAATCGCTCGTTCCTCACCGCAAACTTGAATCCGTCGCGGTCAAACGCGGAGGGACTGGCGCCGTACCGCCTGAACTCCTCCTCAAACGAGGCATTGCCATTGCACATGCGGTAGAGGGTGAGGCCGAGCTGGTAGATGTCGAACGCGCGCGTGAAGTCCTGTGTGTCGTAGGCCTCGGGAGGACGCATCTTGAAGTACATGCGGTCCTGGCCGGCGGTGCCGGTAGCCCCGATACGCCGAGACAAACCGAAGTCCGAGATCAGGGCTTCACCCCGGTCAGACAGCAGCACGTTGTCCGGCTTGATGTCGAAATGCACGAGCCGCTTCGAGTGAATGTTGTGAAGCCCGCTAGCGATCTGGCAGCCGAGCACCACGATCTCACGCACCGTCAAGTAGCGGCTGTTGATCAGGGCATTCAGTGAGCCGCGTTGGTAATACGGCATCGCAATGAAGATGTGATCCGCGTCCTGGCAGGCGTAGTGGACAGGCACAACGTTTGGGTGGCTGCTGAGGTAAAGAATCCTCGACTCGTCGAAGAACGTATCGACCGAGTCGATCTCGCTCTTCGGGATCTTCTTGATCACGATCTCAGCATCCAGCTGTTCATCGTGTGCAACGTAGGTCTGAGAGTTCGATCCCTCTTGGCCAATCTCTCGACGCAGGTCAAACGAAACCTCGGCGCGGCTATAGGGCTTAAGCACGGCTTGCTCCAATCGCGCAAAGCAGCGCCTCCCGTTGTGCCTTGTCGAGAGAGACCCACTCTTCTACAGGCCATTCGAGCGGGCCGTCCACGTAGCGCTTGAAGTCGGCCCGGTCGATTCCGAGCTTGGCCGATATCGACGAAATTTGTCCGACGTAGTAGGACACCAGCGTGCTGCTTGCGAACGCTTCCTGCACGACCCCTTCGAGCTGAATCCTGGCGATGCTCGGAGACTGAGCATTCGGCTCCGTCACGCGGATCCCAGCGCGATCGATGCGGTACTCCCGCAGGATGTCCAGCAGATTGTTGCGCACGTACTTCAGCGCGTCTGGCGTGTGAAACGCGGCAGGAATGCGGATGTCCTCGACGTTAAGCACGGCTTGCGCGTCGGCGTCAAACACCACGAACGTCACGGATTTCGGCGCGGCTCGGATGCCAATCGTTCGCACAATCCCCTCCTATGAGACACGATGGCAACTGTTGTTTTATACAGTTTCCTGCGTGCAGTGTCAATTCTTTGCGGCTGTTGAACTTACCAAGCACTGGTCGGGCGACTCGGTAGTCCAGTCGAAGGCACCATCGCCAAAGTTCTTCATCACCAGCCCGTCGACCGTCAACATCAGCACCTGCCCGCCTGACGCCTGAACGAGCCACCCGCAGACTCGCTTCACTCCCGCCTCAGCTTCCTTCGAAGAAAGCTGCACGAATGGATACCTGCCGAGCTGTGCTCTCCCAGCTGCGACGGCAGTAGCGTCAACCTTCGCGGGAGGCTGACCGGCCAACGACTTCCTCCTGGATGTTCTTCTCGGTCAGCGACGCGACAGCGCCGCCCGACCTGGAAGTCGGCTTGGCCAGCCGAACAACGCGGTCAAGAAGCGCTTGTGTGAGCTTGTCGCGGTGAGTGCCGGCAGGCGCGTTGCGGATGAAGTACAGCAGTGCCTCAGACGATACAAAACCTGGCGCGCTGCTTTTCCTTGCAGCAGCACGTGCCTCCAGTTCCTGAGGGCTGGTTGCGGCTAGATCGACTAGCTCTGCTTCAACTAAATCGCGACGGCAATAGCGAGCGCCGTCAAGCGTGTACTTGCGGAGGGGGCGTGACACGACTATTCCTCTATATCGTGCGCGGTGGCTCTTCTGTGAGAGCTCTCCCAATTTTAACCAGAGGGGCGCCGGTCTCCGCTTATGCGGAGCCAGCTAGTAGCGCTTCTGAGCCCAACCTCTCACGCCATGTCTGGCGCCGCAGTCCCCTCTAGGAATCTTTCAACAACTGCGTCAGCAATGTTTCACTTACCTGGCACGGATCTCACTATCCGTGTCACCCGACAGGTTCAAACGTCGATGTTCGCCGCCCTCAGCGCGTTCTGCTCGATGAACTCGCGCCGCGGTTCGACCTCATCGCCCATGAGCATCGTGAACACACGGTCCGCCTCGATCGCATCGTCGATCTGCACGCGCAGCAGGCGCCGCACCTTCGGATCCATGGTCGTCTCCCAGAGCTGCTCGGGATTCATTTCCCCGAGGCCCTTGTAGCGCTGGCGCGATGTCGCGTTGTCCGCCTGGGCCATCAGCCAGCGCATGGCTTCACGGAAGTCGCTGACTCGCTCCTCCTTCGCCTTTTCGCCCTCGCCGCGCCGCACCACGGCACCTTCGCCGAGGAGGTCGCGGAAAGTATTGGCGGCCTCGGACAGCGCCGCATAGTCGGCGCCGTGGACGAAGTCCTGCGTGATCACGCTGCTCTTGATGTTGCCGTGGTGCCGGCGGCTGATGCGCAGGAGCGGCTTGTCGGTCCGCGCGTCGAATTCGCTGCTGACCTCGGCCGGTGTGCCGGTGGTGTTGAGTTCACGCAGCTTCTGCTGCAGTGCAACGGCCGAGGCTTCGGCCGCCGGCGTGGTGTCCAGCTCCAGCGAGACCCCGTCCGCAATCGCCCGCAATGCCGCCGCGTCGAGAAAAACGCTCAATCGCGCGATCACGGCTTCGGCCAACTGGTGCTTGCGCGCCAGTTCAGCGAGCCTGTCGCCGTTCAGCGTGACCGGGTTCGCGCCACCGGTGATCACACTCGCGTCCTTCAGGGCGACCTTCAGCAGAAAGCTGTCGAGCGCGCCGTCGTCCTTGATGTACTGCTCTTCCTTGCCGACCTTGACCTTGTAGAGCGGCGGCTGCGCGATGTAGATGTGACCCCGTTCGACCAGTTCGGGCATCTGACGGTAGAAGAAGGTCAGGAGCAGCGTACGGATGTGGGCGCCGTCCACGTCCGCGTCGGTCATGATGATGATCCGGTGGTAGCGCAGCTTCGCGACGTTGAAGTCGTCCGCACCGCCCGCAGCCGTGGTCGCGCCGGCACGGCCGATACCGGTGCCCAAGGCGGTGATCATCGTGAGAATCTCGTTGCTGGTCAGCAGCTTCTCGTAGCGGGCCTTCTCGACATTCAGGATCTTCCCGCGCAACGGCAGGATGGCCTGGAACTTCCGGTCGCGGCCCTGCTTCGCAGAACCGCCGGCGGAATCGCCCTCCACCAGGTAGACCTCGCAGAGCGCCGGGTCCTTTTCCTGGCAGTCCGCCAACTTGCCGGGCAGGCCCATGCCGTCGAGCACACCCTTGCGCCGCGTCATCTCGCGTGCCTTGCGTGCCGCCTCGCGCGCACGCGCCGCTTCGACGATCTTTCCGCAGATGATCTTGGCGTCGGTGGGCCGCTCCTGGAGATAGTCTCCGAGCAGACGGCCGACGATGTCCTCCACGGGTGCGCGCACCTCGCTGGACACCAGCTTGTCCTTGGTCTGGCTCGAGAACTTCGGCTCCGGCACCTTCACGCTCAGCACACAGCACAGACCTTCTCGCATGTCGTCGCCGGTGACTTCGACCTTGGCCTTCTTCGCGAGCTCGTTTTCCTCGATGTACTTGTTGATGACCCGCGTCATCGCCGCGCGCAATCCCGTCAGGTGCGTGCCCCCATCCCGCTGCGGGATGTTGTTGGTGAAGCACAGCACCTGCTCGTTGTAGCCGCTGTTCCACTGCATCGCGACCTCGACGCCGATGTGCGTGCCCGGGATTCCGCCATAGGTGTCCGCCGGCCGCTCGCCGCTCGCGTAGAACGCATTCGGATGCAGGACCGTCTTGCCCTTGTTGATGAACTCGACGAATCCCTTGACGCCGCCGGCACCGGAAAAGTCGTCTTCCTTGCCGGTGCGCTCATCGACCAGCCGAATGCGCACGCCGTTGTTCAGGAAGCTCAGCTCCCGCAGGCGCTTGCTCAGGATCTCGTAGTGGAAGTCGGCGTTCTCCTTGAAGATCTCCTCGTCCGGCAGAAAGTGCACCTCGGTGCCCCGCTTCTCCGTCTCCCCCGTGATCTTCATCGGCGAAACCGGAATGCCACCCACGTCCTCGACGATGCGGTTCTGGACCACGCCCTTGCTGAACTCCAGCGTGTGGACCTTCCCTTCCCGGCGAACGGTCAGCCGCAGCTTCTTGCTGAGCGCATTCACGCAGCTCACGCCCACCCCGTGCAGGCCGCCCGAAACCTTGTAGCTGTTCTGGTTGAACTTGCCGCCGGCATGCAACTCGGTCAGCGCGATCTCGGCTGCCGAACGCTTGGGTTCGTGCTTGTCATCCATCTTCACCCCGGTCGGGATGCCGCGGCCGTTGTCGGTGACGGAGACCGAATTGTCCGTGTGGATGGTGACGACGATGTCGTCGCAGTAGCCCGCGAGTGCCTCGTCGATGGAGTTGTCCACCACTTCGAACACCAGATGGTGCAAGCCCGTGCCATCGGAGGTGTCGCCGATGTACATGCCGGGACGCTTGCGCACGGCCTCCAGGCCCTCCAGGATCGTGATGGAACCTTCGCCGTAGGAATTGTCAGCGTCGGGCGCTGCCTCGATCGGCGTCGCGCTGTCGGCCTCGGGGCTGTCGACCGGCTCGGGATGCTCGGTAGCCGGCTTGTTCTCTTCGCTCATCAGGGTCTTTCTCTCTCACGGGACCAGTCTTGCACGCCTTCTGAATGGCCAGACCCGCGGGGAAAACCACGGGCTGCCTGTGCGAGGCGCTGTCGTCGTCTACGCGTTCGCGTCAGATGCGCATGGGCATCACGACGTACTTGAATGCGTTGTTTTCCGGAATGGTCATCAGCACCGAGCTGTTGGAATCGGCCAGGTCAAGCTTGACCATGTCCTGGCTCATGTTGGCGAGCGCGTCGATCAGGTAGGTGACATTGAAACCGATCTCGATCGAGTCGCCACCATAGTCGATATCGAGCTCGTCCTGTGCTTCTTCCTGTTCGGCATTGCTGGAAGCGATGCGAAGCGTGCCCGGTTCGATGTTGAGCCGCACACCCTTGAACTTCTCGCTCGTCAAGATCGCCGTGCGCTGCAGGCTGGCCAGCAACGGTGCGCGGCCCAGGGTCACCGTGTTCTTGTGGTTCTTGGGAATGACGCGGTTGTAGTCGGGGAACTTGCCCTCGACCAGCTTGGTGACGAACTCCATGCCGCCGAAGTTGAACTTGGCCTGGTTGTTCGCAAACTGCATCTCGATCGCGCCTTCGGCATCGGAGAGCAGGCGCTGCAATTCAAGGACCGTCTTGCGCGGCAGGATCACCTCCTGCCGGGGGACTTCGACATCGAGAAGCGCGGAGGCGAAGGCCAGACGGTGGCCATCGGTCGCCACCAGGCTGAGCTGCTTGCCTTCCGCGACGAAGAGGATGCCGTTGAGGTAATAGCGGATGTCATGCACCGCCATGGCGAATGACACCTGGCCGAGGAGGTCCTTGAGCGTCTTCTGCGGCACGCTGAAGACGGGACCGAAGTTGGCCGATTCCTGGACCAGCGGGAAGTCCTCGGCCGGCAGGGATTGCAGCGTGAAGCGGCTCTTGCCGCCCTTCAGCACGAGCTTGCTGGCGTTCGATTCAAGGGTCACGGTCTGATCGGCGGGCATTGTGCGCAGGATGTCGATCAGCTTGCGTGCACCCACAGTGGTCGTGAAGTTGCCCTCGTCGCCGCCCAGCTCGGCCAAGGTGCGGATCTGGATTTCGAGGTCGCTTGTCGTCAGCTGCAGCTGACCGCCGGTCTTGCGAATCAACACATTGGCCAGGATCGGAAGCGTATGGCGTCTTTCCACGATCCCTGCCACCGATTGCAGGGCCGCCAACACTTTGTCTTGCGTAGCCTTCAAAACGATCATGTCTTACCTCTTCCTTTATTTCTTAAATTCAAATTAGTAGTAGTAGATAAGGAACGCGCCGCGCTGTGGACAGGGCGATTTTCCCCTTGAGTGACAGTGACTTGGCGTTGCCGGCTGACTGTGGAGGTCCCTGCTTCGGTGCTGTCTCGCAAAACAGGACAACTTCGAAGTCTGCACTTCGCCTGTGGAAAACGTGCGACTTGTGCCGAAACAATCCCCAGGGTTGTTCTTCGACACACTTCGGGTGATCTGCAAGGGGCCGTACATGGCTCAGCCCTTGAGGGTTTGTTCCAGCACGTGGAGCTGTTGATTGAGCTCGGTGAGCTGTTGGCGCTCGCCCGAAATCTTGCGTACAGCGTGAAGGACGGTGGTGTGGTCGCGACCGCCGAACAGCTCGCCGATCTCGGGCAGGCTCTTCTGGGTCAGTTCCTTCGCGAGATACATCGCGATCTGGCGTGGCCGTGCGATCGAGGCAGGACGCTTCTTCGAATACATGTCGGCGACCTTGATCTTGTAGTAGTCGGCCACCGTCTTCTGGATGTTCTCGACCGAGATCTGCCGGTTCTGGATGGAGAGCAGATCGCGCAGAGCCTCACGGGCCAGTGCGATCGAGATTTCCTTCTGATTGAACCGCGAATAAGCCAGGATCTTGCGCAGGGCCCCTTCGAGTTCGCGCACGTTCGAGCGGACATTCTTGGCCACGAAGAAGGCGACTTCTTCGGGCATTTCGGCGCTTTCGGCGCGTGCCTTGTTGATCAGGATGGCCACGCGCATCTCGAGCTCGGGTGGCTCGATCGCGACCGTCAGACCCGAATCGAAGCGCGACACCAGGCGCTCGTGGATGTCGGACAGGCCCTTCGGGTACGTGTCGCTGGTCATCACGATGTGCGACTTCTTGGCGAGGAGGGCTTCGAAGGCGTTGAAGAACTCTTCCTGCGTTCGGTCCTTGTTGGCGAAGAACTGCACATCGTCGATCAGGAGCAGATCGAGCGAGTGATAGCGCTCCTTGAACTCGTCAAAAGTCTTGCGCTGGTAGGCTTTGACCACATCCGAGACGAACTGCTCCGCGTGGATGTAGAGAACTTTGGCGTCCGGCCGGTCGGACAACAGACGGTTACCCACAGCGTGCATCAAGTGGGTCTTGCCCAGCCCGACGCCGCCATAGATGAAAAGTGGGTTGTAGAGGTGGCCCGGCATGCTTGCCACGTGCATGGCGGCTGCCCGCGCCATGCGGTTCGCCGTACCCTCCACCAGCGTCTCGAAGGTGAGTCCGGAGTTCAGGCGGTTCTTGAAGGCGGTCGGCGATGCGTCCTCGCCCGGGCTGCTCGCTTCGCGAGGCACATCGGATTCGGAAACCGTCACCATCGACACCGGCCGAGCGGCGATTTCCCTGGGAGCAAGCGCTAACTCGATCACCACAGGCTGGCCGTAGAGCTTCTCGGCCATGGCAGCGATCCTGCCGGCGTATTGGGCGCGGATCCAGTCGAGCTTGAAGCGGTTTGCGACGAACACCGTGACTCGTGAAAAGTCCTCGGCGACGCGCGCGGTCAGGGGTTTGATCCAGGTGTTGAATTGCTGTTCGGACAGCTCCTGGGCGAGTTGGTCAACACAGGCCTGCCAGAGGCTGTCACCTAGGCCGTCAGTCGGCATGGGTGCCTTGAAATATGGTTTTTCCCTCAGCCATCTGTCGTCTTAATTTTGTGGATAGGCGCACCCGCGATGCGGCGCAGATTCTAACTTGTCAAAAACTTATCCACACCGTTTGGGTGGCCGCCTGATCTGTGCCCTGATTGTCTATGGCCGGAATGTTTGCGATAATCGCGGGTTTCCCTGAAATCCTCTTTGTGTGTTTCGGGGTAGATCGGGCTCAACGTCGAAGTTGGAGACGGGGCTTGCACGGATGGAATTGCCGGAATCGCGTGGAGCGCGCGATGCTTGGGGTTCGATCCAGGGCGAGCCTCGATCCTTACCTTGAACATGCCGAAGGCGCAAACAGAAGAATGGCGCGCGAGGCAAGGAAGGTGACGAAGGGCTGCCCCGCCGGAAGGCTGACATGCCGGAGTCATCCGGCGACATCAGGAAAATCAGATGAAACGCACTTACCAAGCATCCAAAGTCCGCCGCGCCCGCACGCACGGCTTTCTGGTCCGCATGAAGACCCGCGGCGGCCGCGCCGTGATCAATGCACGCCGCGCGAAGGGCCGCAAGCGGCTCGCCGTCTGACGCTGACGCGGGCGTTCTGGTTCGCCACGCCGCGTTGACCTGGCGCCCTGCGTTCGGCTTTCATGCAGCGGCTCAAGACGCGCGCGCAGTTCCAGGCTGTCCTCGCTGGTGCCACCGTGGCGCGTACCGCTCATTTCGCACTGCATCGCTGTGCGCTGGACCTCTCGTCCGGCGCAGCGCCGCTGTTCGACAGCGCTGAGGTTTGGGTCGGCGCGATGGTTCCGAAGCGTTGGGCTCGTCGCGCCGTCACGCGCAACGCAATCAAGCGGCAGATCTATGCCGTGAGCGCCGAATCCGAATCTTTGCTGCCGGCCGCTGCGCATGTGGTCCGGCTGCGCTCGGGCTTCGATCGCAAGGCGTTCACCAGCGCCTCGTCCGACAAGCTGAAGGCCGCTGTACGGGCTGAACTTCATCAATTGCTGGGACGCAGACCTGCGCGTGCTTCGTGATGCGAACGCTGCTTATCCATCTCGTCAAGCTCTATCGCCTGCTTCTGAGTCCCTGGCTCGGCCAGTCGTGCCGCTTCGAACCGACCTGTTCGGTCTATGCGATCGGGGCGCTCGAGGAGCACGGTGCTGCGCGAGGCAGCTACCTGACCCTGCGCCGCATCGTGCGTTGCCAGCCTTGGTGCGAGGGCGGGCATGATCCGGTGCCGCCGCGAGACGCGACGCCGGGATCCGGGATGCGGCTCTTCTCCTCTCTCTCTTCCGACCACAAGAAGTCTTCTTCATGAACGATATCCGCCGCACGATCCTGTGGGTGATCTTTGGCTTCTCGCTGGTGCTGCTGTGGGACCAGTGGCAGGTCTACAACGGGCACAAGCCCACATTCCTTCCCTCGACCAAGCCGGTGCCCACTGCGCAGCAGCAGGCGTCGACGACGCCGGCGACACCGTCCGGCGTCCCGGCAGCTGGGGCGGCTGGCTCCAATGCGTCGGTGCCGACGCAAGGACCGGCCGTGAGTGCGGGGGAGAAGGTGAAGGTCTCCACTGACCTGTTCCAGGCCGTCATCGATGGCGAAGGCGGCACGCTGTCGCAACTTCAGCTTCGGAAGTACGTTGACCAGACGAGCAACGGCGGCCTGATCGAGTACGTCCAGCGCCTGATCGGTCGGCCGGTGGCGATGAACGAGATCAAGGAAGTGATGCTGATGGAAGACAGCTCGCCTGCAACACGCTATGTGGCGCAGACCGGGCTTCTGAATCCGGTGGACACGGGCGAGCGTTTTCCGAACCATCTGAGCCTCATGGCTACCAAGAGCGGCCCGCGCGAACTGGCCGACGGCAAGAATTCGCTCGAAGTGGCTTTCGAGTCGCAGCCGGTGGGCGGCCTGAAGTACATCAAGACCTACGTGTTCCAGCGTGGCGACTACTCGATTCGTGTGCGCCACCAAGTCGTGAACGTGAGCGACCAGCCGCACGACGCACAGCTCTACCTGCAATTGGTACGTCACGGCACGGTCGCGACCAGCACCATGTTCGGGACCAACACGTTCACGGGTCCGGCGGTCTACACGGACGAGAAGAAATTTCACAAGCTTGCCTTCACCGACATCTCGAAGAACAAGGTGGAACTGCCTCCTTCGGCCGACAACGGCTGGATTGCGATGGTCCAGCACTATTTCGTCTCCGCCTGGTTGCTCAACGTGCCGGGCAGCGAGAACCTGAAGCGGGAGTTCCGCGTCGCCGATCTGGGCAACAACCTCTATTCGATCGCGATGGTGGTGCCGCTCGACAAGCTGGCGCCGGGTGCGTCGAAGACCGTGGAGACCGATCTCTACGCCGGCCCCGAGGAAGAGAAGAAGCTCGAGGCGCTCGCTCCGGGTCTTGAATTGGTCAAGGACTACGGCATCTTCGCGATCATCTCCAAGCCTCTCTACTGGCTGTTGAACCAGTTGCACAACCTGTTGGGCAACTGGGGCTGGTCGATCGTTGCCCTGGTGGTGCTTCTGAAAGCGGCCTTCTACTGGCTTAACGCCAAGGCGTACGCGAGCATGGCCAAGATGAAGGCCATCAATCCGAAGATCATGGAAATGCGTGAACGGCTCAAGGACAAGCCGCAGGAGATGCAACAGGAGATGATGCGCATCTATCGCGAGGAAAAGGTCAACCCGATGGGCGGCTGCTTCCCGATCGTGATCCAGATCCCCGTCTTCATTGCGCTGTATTGGGTGCTTCTGTCCTCGGTCGAAATGCGCCATGCGCCGTGGATCGGCTGGATCCAGGATCTCTCGGCACCCGATCCCTGGTTCATTCTGCCGGTCGTGATGACGGCCTCCTCCCTGTTCCAGACCTGGCTGAATCCGACGCCCCCGGATCCGATGCAGGCCAAGCTGATGTGGATCATGCCGCTGGCCTTCAGCGTCATGTTCATCTTCTTCCCGGCGGGTCTGGTGCTCTACTGGATCACCAACAACGTACTGTCCATTGCTCAGCAATGGGTCATCAACAAGCGTTTGGGTGTGCAGGGCAAGCTGGGCAAATAGCCCTTCACATGCACCTGACGAACGAGGGCCGCGCGAGCGGCCCTTTTTTTTGAAGGAAGATCTTCCAATGTTGCCGCGTGCCTCCGATCCGATCATCGCCATTGCCACGGCCTCGGGGCGGGGTGCCGTGGGGATCCTGCGCGTGTCGGGGGCCCAAGTCGCGCCGCTGATCACGGCCCTTTGTGGTCGAAGTCTCAAGCCGCGTGAGGCTACCTACCTTCCATTTCAGGACGCCAGGGGCGAGCCGATCGACCACGGCCTTGCGATCCACTTTCCCGCTCCGAATTCCTTTACCGGCGAGGACGTGCTCGAACTCCATGCGCACGGCGGGACGGTCGTGCTGCAGCTTCTGCTTGCGCGCTGTCTCGAAGCCGCGGCCGAGGTCGATCCACGCGATGATCGTCCTCGCCTTGCGGGCTTGCGCGTTGCCGAGCCTGGCGAATTCACGCAGCGTGCGTTCCTCAATGGAAAGATCGATCTGGCACAGGCGGAGGCGATTGCGGACCTGATCGATGCAAGCACAGAAGCGGCGGCACGTAGCGCGAGTCGCTCCCTGTCGGGCGCCTTCTCGCAGGAGATCGAGGTACTGCGCGAGGCGTTGGTGCACTTGCGCATGCTGGTCGAGGCAACCCTGGATTTTCCGGAAGAGGAGATCGACTTCCTCGAGCAAGCCGATGCCCGCGGCCAGCTGGCCTCGCTGCAGGTGCAAGTGCGTGCGGTCCAGCAGCGAGCGCGACAGGGGGCCCTGTTGCGCGAGGGCATCCGGGTCGTGATCGCTGGGCAGCCCAATGCGGGCAAGAGTTCGCTGCTGAACACGCTGGCCGGCGCCGAACTGGCCATCGTCAGCGCGATCCCGGGCACGACGCGCGACGTGGTGTCGCAAACCATCCAGATTCATGGCGTTCCCTTGCACGTGATCGACACGGCAGGCCTGCGCGACAGCGTCGACGAGGTCGAGCAGATCGGTATCGCCCGTGCCTGGGGACAGATTGAAGGCGCGGATGCGGTACTGTTCCTGCACGACCTGACACGCTTGGAGACGCGTGAATATGTCGCAGCCGACAAGGACATCGCGGACTTGCTGGGGCGCAAGCTTTCGAACAGCGTTCCGATCATCGACGTGTGGAACAAGGTCGATGCTGCACCGCAGGCACTGCCACTCGCCGGGATCGGCATCTCGGCCAGGACGGGTGCCGGGATCGAAATCTTGCGCGACCGTCTTCTGGAAGTCGCTGGATGGCAATCGCAACCCGAAGGCGTTTACCTCGCGCGGGCCCGGCATGTGCAGGCGCTCGGACGGGTCGAAGAGCATCTTGGCATCGCGTCCGACCACTTGGCAGCCCAGGCTCGATCGCTGGATTTGCTCGCGGAGGAGCTTCGCCTCGCGCAGAACGCCCTGAACGAAATCACCGGCGAATTTGGTGCGGACGACCTGCTTGGTGTGATCTTTTCGCGCTTTTGCATTGGCAAGTAATCACATGGTGTTAGATGCCGTGACATATGTCACTGCGGAGTTGCGCGTTCGCGGATACTTCGCGGAATTCTGCGGAGGCTTACCCCATGTCTTCCAACATTCAGGCTCTCTGCCGCGCCGTCGCGGATAACACCAGCTATGACGCCTTTACTCCGACGTTCACCGCCCAGCAGTGGGAGACGCTGGCCAGCTATCTGCAACCGTCCGACATCGCGGTCGGCCAGATATTGATCGACCAGGGTGCCAGGGACCGCACGCTGTTCTTCATCGAAAGCGGTGCCTTGAGCGTGCACCTGATGGGTGACAAGGGGCAGATGCAACTGGCTGTCGTCAATGCAGGATCCGTCGTCGGCGAAGGATCCTTCTTCTCGCGCTTGCCGCGCTCAGCCAATGTCGTCGCCACGGGTGCCGGTCGCGTCTGGCGGTTGACGGCAATCCGCTTTGCGGAGCTGTCCAATCGTCAGCCGGGTCTCGCGCTCGAACTCACGCTTGCCTTGGGTGCGGTCATCGCCAAGCGGATGCTGAACAAGCTCAAGCGGGTGGCTGTGACCTGAGTCGCGGCCGGGTGAACCACGCTTCGATCAACCCTTCTGCAACTTGTCGATGGCCACCGCCAGAGCGCTGGGCTTGCCTGAGAGCACCAGGGTGTCTCCATCGGCGAGCACGGTGTCACTGTTGGCATCTGCGCGCCTTCCATCCCGGCGCCGGAGGCTCGCGACCCGGACGCCCAGGGTCTGCAATACGGCCTGGGGCAATGGCTGCCCGACGGCGCGTGCGCCGGTCGTGAGCGTGAAGGTATTGAACCGTTCGTGATCGACCTCGTCGGCGTTGTCGTCGTCGGCGCCGTGGAAGTAGCCCCTCAGGAGGTTGTAGCGTGCGTCACGCTGGTCCTGGACGACCCGAATGACGCGCCGCATGGGCACGCCGACGAGCGCCAGGGCGTGGCTCGCGAGCATCAACGAGCCCTCGATCGCTTCGGGAACCACCTCGGTTGCGCCGGCGGCCTGCAATCGTTCGAGATCATGGTCGTCTTGCGTGCGGACGATCACGGGTACCTGGGGCGCATGGGTACGCGTGTTGGCGAGCACCTTGAGTGCACCGGGCACATCGAGGTAGGTCACAACCACAGCGCTGGCGCGGGCCAGGCCGGCCGCCATCAGCGCCTGGAGCCGCGCGGCGTCGCCGAATACGACCGAGTCCCCTGCCTCGGCCGCTTGCCGGACGCGGTCCGGGTCGAGGTCCAGCGCGAGGTAAGGAATGCCCTCGCGTTCCAGCATGCGCGCGAGGTTCTGCCCGCAGCGGCCATAGCCGCAGATGATCACGTGCTTGGCGGTGTTGATCGTCTTGCGCGCAATGGATGTCATTTGCAGCGATTGCTGCAGCCAATCGCTTGCGACAAGGCGACGCACGATCCAGTCGCTGTGCATGATGATGAACGGTGTGGCCAGCATCGACAGCACCATCGAAGCCAGTACCGGATTGACAAGCCATGCCGGGAGCAACTCGTGCTGTTGCGCCAGCGCGAGCAATACGAACCCGAATTCGCCGGCCTGCGCGAGGTAGAGCCCGGTGCGCAAGGACACGCCGGTCGTTGCGCCGAGCGCGCGCGCCAGCACCATCACAAGCAGGAGCTTGAAAGCGAGCGGCAGAACCAGCAGTAAGCCGACGAGCGCCCAGCGTTCGATCACGATGTGCCAATCGAGCGTCATCCCGATGGAGATGAAGAAGAGGCCGAGCAGGACATCATGGAACGGCCGGATATCGGTCTCCACCTGGTGCTTGAACTCGGTCTCGGAGACCAGCATGCCCGCGACGAACGCGCCCAGCGCGAGACTCAGGCCGGCCAGCTCCGTGAGCCAGGCGAGCCCGAGTGTGACCAGCAGGAGATTCAGCATGAAGAGCTCCTGGCTGCGCCGTCGCGCCACCAGCGTGAGCCACCATCGCATCACTCGCGGCCCGCCATAGAGCAGTACGGTGATCAGCAAGCTTGCCTTGGCTAGCGCAAGGCCGATCGCCTTGAGCAAGGTCTCGGGCGGCGCACCCAGTGCCGGGATCAGGACCAGCAGCGGGACCACCGCGAGGTCCTGGGAAAGCAACACGCCGACGACACGCTTGCCATGCTCACTCTCGAGTTCCAGCCGATCTGCCATGAGCTTGACCACCATCGCGGTACTGCTCATGGCCAAGGCGCCCGAGAGCACCACCGACGCCTGCCACCCCAGCCGCCACTCGGGTGGCAGGATAGAGGCCGCCAGCAGGCCTCCGGCGATCGATATCGACATGGTCATGAGCACCTGCAGCAGACCCAGTCCCAGCACATGCCGGCGCATGCCTCGCAGCTTGGGCAGGCTGAACTCGAGGCCAATCACGAACATGAGGAACACCACGCCGAACTCACCCAGATGTCGGACGCTGTCGAAGTTGTGCGCCAGCCCCAGCGCGTGCGGACCGATGAGCACGCCCGCCCCGAGGTACCCGAGCATTGGCGGCAGCTTGAGGAAGCGGCAGGCGACCACGCCGATCACCGCGGACAGCAGGTATATCAGCGTGAGATCGAAGGAAGACATAGGCCGATGCTACTGAATGTGACCTGACTTCCGTTCAGACGCTGATGGGAACGCGCCCGATAAAATTCCTCGATGAACTCCCCCGCTGCTCCGACCCCTTCGGTCCGCTCCGACGCGATGCTCGCGCGGGCGCGCACCACCTTCGACATCGAAGCTGCCGCCGTTCTAGGCCTGAAGGAGCGCATTGGCCCCAGCTTCGTGGACGCGGTGCGGAAGATTCTGGAGGTCCGCGGGCGCGTGGTGGTCATGGGCATGGGCAAGAGTGGCCATGTCGGACGCAAGATTGCGGCCACCTTGGCGTCGACCGGAACACCCGCGATGTTTGTGCATCCCGCAGAGGCCAGCCACGGCGATCTCGGCATGATCAAGGCCGTTGATCTGGTTCTGGCCATCTCCAACAGTGGCGAGGTCGAGGAACTCATGGTGATACTGCCGGTCGTCAAGCGCCAGGGGGTACCGCTGATCGCGATGACCGGCGGAGCGGACTCGACGCTGGCCCGCCATGCCGACATCGTGCTCGACAGTGGCGTGGAAAAGGAAGCTTGCCCACTCAATCTTGCTCCGACTGCGAGCACGACGGCCCAGATGGCGCTGGGTGATGCGCTCGCGGTGGCCCTGCTGGACGCCCGCGGATTCGGTACCGAGGACTTCGCCCGCTCGCATCCTGGGGGTGCGCTCGGGCGCAAGCTGCTCACCCATGTGAGCGACGTCATGCGATCGGGTGACGAGGTTCCGCGCGTCGCGCCGGGCGCAAGCTTCACGGATCTGATGCGCGAGATGAGTGCCAAGGGCCTGGGTGCCACCGCGGTCGTGGACGAGCATGGCCATGCGGTGGGCATCTTCACCGACGGCGACTTGCGCCGTCAGGTCGAGACAGGTGCGGATCTGCGCGCGTTGAAGGCGGCCGACGTCATGCATGTCGGTCCACGGACCCTGCGTGCCGATGCGCTGGCCGCCGAAGCAGCGGAGCTGATGGAGCAGTATCGGATCACCAGTGTCCTCGTGGTCGATGCCGCGGGTGCGCTGATCGGCGTACTCAGCATCAACGATCTGATGCGTGCAAAGGTCATCTGATGACACTTGAGTTCGACGCACAGACCCTGCTTGCCGCGCAGGATATCCGTGTCGCGTTTTTCGATGTGGACGGCGTGCTGACGGACGGCGGCGTGTACTTCAGCGAGCATGGAGAGACTCTCAAGCGCTTCAACATCCTGGATGGCCACGGCCTCAAGCTGCTGCGTGCGGCGGGCATTGTGCCGGCCGTGATCACCGGACGCGACTCCAAACCCCTGCGTGTGCGACTGGAGGCGCTGGGTGTCGATCATGTGCGCTATGGTGTCGACGACAAGCTGGCAGTGGCCGAGGCGATGCTTTTGGGCTTCGGCCTTGGATGGCACCAGGTCGCCGCGATCGGCGACGACTGGCCCGATTTGCCGGTGCTCGCTCGTGCCGCCTTCGCCGCGGCGCCGCCCGATGCCCACGCGGAGGTGCGCGCCATCGCGCACCATGTCACGAGGGCGCGCGGCGGTGCTGGTGCAGCGCGGGAGTTCTGCGATCTCTTGCTCATGGCCGGCGGCCACTACCAGCGTCTGCTCGACGATGCTCGGGGTCCGACTGAATGAAGGCAGCCCTCCAGTTGCTGCGCGTCGGGTATGACCGCCTGACGATCTATTTGCCGATCGTGGTCGCCGCCGCTCTTGCGCTCGGCACCTATTGGCTGGTTCGCAGCACGCCAAAGTTTCTCGATCCCGTCGCGACAGAAGCGCCGACCCACGAACCGGACTTCTTCATGCGGGGCTTCGTGGTGAAGAGCTTCCAGCCCAACGGCGAGTTGCGCTCCGAGCTCAACGGCAAGGAAGGCCGTCACTATCCCGATACCGATACGCTCGAAGTGGATCAGGTTCGCTGGCGTTCGGTTTCGATCGCCGGGCTGACGACACGTGGGACGGCCGATCGCGGCTTGTCGAACGGCGACGGTTCGGAAATCCAGCTCTTCGGTAACGCGATCATCGTGCGGGACGCGGCCACGGAGACGAGCGGCAAGCTGTTGCCCCGCCTCGAATTCCGAGGCGAGTTTCTGCACGCATATCTGGATACCGAGCGCGTCAAATCGAACAAGCCCGTGACGCTGATACGTGGAAACGACCAGTTCACCGCCGATTCGCTCGACTATGACAGCGCCAGTGGCGTCGCCAACCTGCAAGGCCGCGTCAGGGGAGTGATCACGTCGCCTCCGGCGGTGCCGGCGGCGAAACGTTGATCCGATGCACCGAGAAGGAATGAAGCGTTCAGCCTGCTCTGACCTCGGGTGCGGCGGCGCGAGATGAGGCCCCTCGCCTTCGTCACCGGCGCCTCCAGCGGGATCGGCCAGGCCCTTGCCACGCGCTTCTATGACGCGGGGTACGACCTCGCGCTGACCGCCCGTCGCACGAGCGAGATCGAGGCCTGGACCAGTCAGCGGGGAATGGAGGCGGATCGTATCGGTGTCTACGGTGCGGATGTCTCGCAAATCGACAGCATCGTCGGCGCCGGCGCCGCATGCATCGAACAACAAGGTGTGCCGGATGTGGTGATTGCCAATGCGGGGATCAGCATCGGGATCGACAGCTCAAAGCGCGGCGACCTCGATGTCATGGCGCTCATCTTCGCGACCAACAATGTCGGGATGGCGGCGACCTTCCACCCCTTCATCAACGCCATGATCGCGCGCGGATCCGGCCGGCTCGTGGGAATTGCCAGCATGACCGCGATCCGAGGCCTGCCTGGCCACGGTGCCTACTGCGCAAGCAAAGCCGGTGTGGTGGCGTATTGCGAAAGCCTGCGCGGTGAATTGCGATCCAGTGGCATCAAGGTTGTGACTCTGTGTCCCGGTTACGTCGATACGCCCCTGACGCGGGGCAATCGGTACCGCATGCCCTTCTTGCTTACGCCGGATCACTTTGCCGAACTGGCCTATCGTGCGATCGAGCAGGGAACGAGCTACCGCGTGATCCCCTGGCAAATGGGGGTTGTCGCCAAGCTGATGCGGGCTCTGCCCAACGCCTGGTTCGATCGACTGCTTCAAGGCCGGGCCAGAAAAAGGCGATTGGGCGAGTGAGTCCTGGGAGCTCGCCCGTGCCATGAAAAAGGGCTCCGGAAGGAGCCCTTTTCTCGCAATCAATTCCGAATCGGAATATCGGATATCAGTAGCCGCTGTTGCCGCCGCTACCGCCGCCATAACCGCCACGGCCACCACCTCGGGGACCCGCGCCGTAGGGGCTACGGAAGCCGCCATCGCCGCCACCGCCGCCGCTGCGGCCACCGCCGCCGTAGCCACCACCGCCACCGCCGTAGCCACCACCGCCACCACTGCGGCCGCCGCCACCACCACCGTAGCCGCCACCGCCGCCGCCGCCGTAGCCACCGCCACCACCGCCATAGCCACCACTACGCGGAGGCCGGGCTTCCATCGGGCGGGCCTCATTGACGACCACGCTACGGCCGCCGAGCGGCTGGCCGTTCATGCCATTGATGGCAGCTTGCGCTTCAGCGTCGCTGCCCATCTCCACGAAGCCAAAGCCCTTGGAGCGACCGGTGTCGCGCTCCATCATGACCTTGGCGCTTGTCACTGAGCCGAATTGGCTGAATGCCTGCTCAAGGTCACCGTCGCGCACCGAGTAGGGCAGATTGCCGACGTACAGTTTGTTGCCCATCAAGGGACTCCTATAAACACATCAATAAAAGCGATGGAGTCCCGAGAGCACTGTCCGACGAAATGCGCCGGCTGCGCGAAACTGACCGATCACTGAATCGCCCCCGCCAAAATCCGGAGAGAGGCTCGCGCATTATGTGTGAAATACGTCGAATGCAAGTAGGAATTTGCCCGTATAGGCGCCCGCGTGGCAAATATGCAGAAAGCTAGTGCACGCTCACTAGATTCCAGGCGGCGCCGTTACAATCGCGCGGTCATTGGGGAGTAGCCGCCTTCCATTGCGCGAAGGGTTTGCGTCAACAGACTTGTCCCGGCGTCAGCCGGACATGGCGCAGACAGTACCCGCCTGGCGAGACCTTTGACTGTGCGACCTCTGGATTCGGCCGAGGGCGTCGCACGGTCAACTGCGTCTTCGGCCGTCGGAAACACTTTTTCATGGAAGCTCTATTCGTTGCAACCGGCGTGGTCGCGCTCGCCGAGATGGGGGACAAGACCCAGCTGCTTTCCCTGGTGCTCGCAGCACGTTTTCGCAAGCCCTGGCCGATCATTGCGGGCATCCTGGTATCCACGGTACTGAACCACGCGCTCGCCGGCGCGGTGGGCAATTGGGTTACCCACGCGGTAGGCCCCGACATCCTGCGCTGGCTACTGGGCGCGTCGTTTATCGCAATGGCCTTGTGGATGCTCGTCCCCGACAAGCTCGATGCGGAGGACGTGCCGAAGTCCACGCACTTCGGGGTCTTCGGCACGACCATCGTCGCCTTCTTTCTCGCGGAGATGGGCGACAAGACGCAAATCGCCACCGTCATGCTCGCAGCACGCTACGTGAACGACTACGTCTGGGTGGTCTTCGGAACGACGCTCGGCATGATGCTCGCGAATGTGCCGGTCGTGTGGCTGGGCGAGCGTATCGTGAGGCGTGTGCCGATTCGCCTGGTGCACACCATCTCTGCAGTCATCTTCCTGTTGCTTGGTGCGGCGGCGTTGATCGGCTTGGGTTGAGCGGCATACAATTGCCGTCGGCGCCGATTTGTTCCAGCTTGCGGGCGCTTTATAAATGCAGCTAAAGACGGAGGCGGCAAGCCCGGCTCGTTTTTGGCGAGGCCGGGTTTTTTCATGTCGTTCGTTGTTACTCCCCAATCAATGCGGTTCGAGGCTCCGCTGGCCCTGACCAGCGGAGCCTCGATCGGCGGCTACACGCTCGCCTACGAGACCTATGGCGAACTCAATGCCGATCGCAGCAATGCGGTGCTGGTCTGCCATGCGCTCAATGCGTCCCATCATGTGGCTGGCGTCTACGCGGGTCAGGAGAAGTCCGAAGGTTGGTGGGACAACATGATCGGCCCGGGCAAGCCGGTCGATACCAACCGCTTCTTCGTCATCGGCATCAACAACCTGGGCTCATGCTTCGGCTCGACCGGTCCGATGCACATCAACCCAGCCACGGGGCGCGCCTGGGGCGCGGACTTCCCCGTGGTCACGGTGGAGGACTGGGTGCAGGCGCAGGCCCGCTTGCTCGACGAGCTTGGCATTCATCGGCTTGCCGCCGTGATAGGCGGAAGCCTCGGAGGCATGCAGGCCTTGTCATGGACGCTGCAGTATCCCGACCGCACTGCGCATGCGATCGTGGTCGCGAGCGCGCCGAGCCTGACCGCGCAGAACATCGCGTTCAACGAGGTCGCGCGACGTGCGATCGTGACGGACCCTGACTTCAACGGCGGCCACTTCTACGAACATGGCGTGGTCCCAAAGCGCGGCCTGCGCATCGCTCGCATGATCGGTCACATCACCTATCAGAGCGACGACGTCATGAACGAGAAGTTCGGACGCGCATTGCGCAGTGCGGTCGAAGGCAGTGCGGCGAATACCGACTTTCTCTACTCGACGCAGGACGTGGAGTTCCAGATCGAGAGTTATCTCCGCTACAACGGCGACAAGTTCAGCGAGTACTTCGACGCCAACACCTATCTGCTGATCACGCGTGCCCTCGACTACTTCGATCCCGCGCGCGCCTTCGGCGGGGATCTGCGCGCTGCATTGGCGCAAGCGACAGCCAAGTTCCTGGTCGTTAGCTTCACGACCGACTGGCGTTTCGCGCCGGCGCGCAGCCGCGAGATCGTGAAGGCGCTGCTCGACAACCGTCGCAATGTCAGCTATGCGGAAATCGACGCGCCTCATGGCCACGATGCGTTTCTTCTAGACGACGTGCGCTACCTGAGCCTGGTTCGCTCGTACTTCGATCGGATCGCGGACGGGTTGGTCCCAGAACCGACGGCGCTCCGATACAGCGAGGAGGCAGTGGCATGAGTGATCCACGTGCCCACCAGTTGATCGCGCGGCTCGTGCCACAAGGATCCCGCGTGCTCGACCTCGGCTGCGGGGACGGTGCGTTCCTGGATCTGCTCCAGCGCGAGCGTGGTTGCACCGGCTATGGCGTCGAAATCGCCGATGGCAACGTGCTGAACTGCGTGCGTCGCGGAGTGGATGTGATCCAGCTCAATCTCGACGAGGGGCTTGCACTGTTCGACGACGCCTCTTTCGATGTCGTGCTCCAGATCGACACGCTCCAGCATCTGCGCAATGCCGAGGTCATGCTGCGCGAGACCGCACGCGTCGGTCGCATCGGCATCGTCGCCTTTCCGAATTTCGCCCATTGGCCCAATCGAATCAGCGTTGCGCGCGGCCGCATGCCAGTGACGCGAAGCCTCCCCTACCAGTGGTACGACACGCCCAACATCCGTGTGGGCACCTTCAAGGACTTCCAGGACCTGGCGCACAAGAACCGGTTGCACGTGCTCGATGCCTTCGGACTGCAGGAAGGGCGGGAGGTGCGCTGGCTTCCGAATGCGCGGGCCAGCACGGCGGTGTTCAAATTCGAGCGCATGCGCTGAACTCCCCGGCCATGTCCCTCATCGTGGATGGGCCGGGTACCGCCTTCGGCGGCCCTGCATGACCGGACGACCCATGCCGTTTACCTTGGCCGGACCTCATTACAGCGAGCTGATCATCAAGAAGAGCCGATTCATCGGTTGCGTGCAGCCGGTGGCGGACCGGGCTGCCGCTCTGGCGATCGTCGAGGGCCTGCGGCTTGCGCATCCCGGCGCAACCCACGTGTGCTGGGCGTTGATGGCGGGCGGGCAGTCCGCGGCCAATGACGATGGCGAGCCTGGGGGCACGGCGGGCCGGCCGATGCTCGAAGTGCTGCGGCACCAGAAGCTCGAAGGTGTGCTGGCCACCGTCGTTCGCTACTACGGTGGCGTGAAGCTTGGCGCAGGCGGGCTGGTGCGGGCATACACGGACAGCGTGGCACAGGCGTTGATGAGTGCTGAACTCGTGCCGCTGGTGCGACGGCGTGTTCTTCATTGCCAGGTGCCTTATGCGCTCGAGGGCACGGTGCGGCGCGAGCTTGCATTGGCGGGAGCGCATCTGATCGAGGTCCGCCATGAAAGCGTTGTGCACTTCCAATTCGACTTGCCCGATCCCGATGCCGACGCCTTCGTTGCGAAGATCGACGACGCTGCGCAGGGGCGCGTCGCGTGGTCGGAGGCATGACTTGAGCTGAGGCCGCGAGCGCCGGATCTTCACGCGCTGAAGTCGTTGCGACGATGGTCGTCGTGCCGCACTGTGTGTACTTCGACCACAAAAGTTCACACTGAATGGTGGTCGAGACGTATTCGGTTACGCCTCTTTCTCAATGAAGTGCGAACCGAAGTGAGTGCGTTCTTAGGATAGGTCTTTTGAGGAGCTTCCCATTGGCCACACAGTCCCCCTTCTTCGGCAAGCGTGATCGCGACGCCGATTCCCTGACCTCCCGCCCTGCGCCGCTGATGGGTTCCGGAACGAATCTGTCCGGCACGCCCGTGAATCCCTCCACGCTGGCAACGCAGGCCTCGAGCGCCGCAACTTCCGCAGTGAAGGAAGGCGGCAGCAAGCTGACCGTCGGCCCCAACATCAAGCTGAAGGGTGTGGAGATCACCGATTGCGACACGCTCGTGGTCGAAGGGCTGGTGGAAGCCACGATGGACTCGCGCGTGATGCAGATCGCGGAACAGGGCGCCTTCAAGGGATCGGCCGAGATCGACATTGCCGAGATCCGTGGCCTCTTCGACGGCAACCTGACAGTGCGAGAGAAACTGGTCATTCACTCGACTGGCAAAGTCACGGGCAAGATCCGCTACGGCAAGATCGTGATCGAGGAAGGCGGCCAGCTGTCTGGCGAAGTCAGTTTCGGCGCCGCTTCCGCTGGCGGCAGCAAACCGGTCCTGCAGGCAGCGGCCTGACGAAACGGCCTGCGGCCGGCGTTCAACGCAACCGCTCGATCAAGGCACCGGCAGCCGCCGGTGCCTTTTCTTTTGCACCATTGATGAAGTAGATGAAGACATCACGCCCGCCCTTGGCTGTCGGTTTCGACGGCGCATCGTCCATCACGCGCGGCAGCGCGGACGGATTGCCGCCTGCTGCCCATGCGCGTGCCGCCTCGGCCCATTCGTCCAATGCTTCCGGCGCGTAGCCGCTCTCGACACTGCCTTCACTCTTCATGAGCCGCGCGTAGACGAAGTCGCCTGTCAGGTCCGCGAAGGAAGGGAACTTGTCCGAATCAGTGAAGACCGTGGCGACCTTGTGCTGACGGGCAAGCGCGAGGTAGTCGGGATGGCGGAAGCTCTCGTGCCGCACGTCCAGCACATGGCGCAATGTGAGGCTCCCCTCCTTCTTCGGCAGCAGTTCAAGAAACGCGGCCATGTCCTCTGCGTCAAAGGCCTTGGTCGGCATGAATTGCCAGACGATCGGCCCCAGCTTCCGGCCCAGTTCGGCGAGGCCGCTGTCGACGAAACGCGAGATCGAGTCAGCGGCCGTGGAGAGCTGCTTGCGATTGGTCGCGAAGCGCGTTGCCTTCAGGGAGAAGATGAAGTCGTCCGGTGTCTCGTCATGCCACTTCTTGAAGCTCGCGGGCTTGAAGCTGCCGTAGTAGGTGCCGTTGATTTCGATCGCCGTCATCTGCCGGCTGGCATAGCTCAGTTCCTGCGCATGTGGCAGGCCGGCCGGATAGAAGTTGTCGCGCCACGGGGCGAAGGTCCAGCCGCCGATCCCGACGCGGATGCGCGCGCTGGCCGCACTCATGGCCCGATCTCCTCATGAGCGGAGAGAAACGCGGGTCGATCGATGAAACTGGCCATGGCTTCCTCCGGTTGCGTCGGCGATGCCTGATTTTTATCTCAAGCCGCGCGTCGGGTCATCACACGCGATGCTTCAAGACGCACTAACATCGTTGCCCGAACTCCGCGGAGAACCTATGAACGCTCCCCTCCACCGCGAAATGCCCGCCGGTTTGCTGAATCCCGAACGCGTGCTATCGGATGTCACTGCCCAGTGGGACACGGACATCGTGAGACAACTCACCGACTACATCGCCATCCCCGCCAAGTCGCCAGGCTTCGACGCAGACTGGGTCCGGCACGGCCATATCGAAACCGTGCTGCGCAATGCCGCGTCCTGGGTCGAGGCTCAGAAGGTCGAGGGCCTGAAGCTGGAGATCGTGCGCCTCGAGGGTCGTACGCCCGTGCTGTTCTTCGAAGTTCCGTCGAGCGGCACCGCGATGACGGAAACGGTGCTCATGTACGGCCACCTCGACAAGCAGCCCGAATTTACCGGATGGCGCAGTGATCTCGGCCCCTGGACGCCCAAGTACGAGAACGGCTTGCTGTACGGCCGCGGTGGTGCCGATGACGGCTATGCGGTCTATGCAAGCCTCTCGGCGATCCAGGCCTTGAAGGCGCAGGGCGCGGCCCATCCGCGTATCGTGGGTTTGATCGAGACCTGCGAGGAATCGGGATCGTACGACTTGCTGCCTTACGTCGACGCCTTGCGCTCGCGGCTCGGCGAGGTGTCGCTGGTCATCTGTCTCGATTCTGGTGCCGGCAACTATGACCAGCTCTGGCTGACCACTTCGTTGCGGGGCATGGCCAGCGGCACGCTGAAGGTCGAGATCCTCAGCGAAGGCGTGCATTCCGGCGATGCCTCGGGTCTCGTGCCGTCGAGCTTTCGAATCATGCGGCAGGTGCTGGACCGGCTCGAGGACAGCAAGACCGGACGCCTGTTGCCCCAGAGCTTCCACTGCGACGTGCCTGCCGAACGTCTGGCCCAGGCCAAGGCAACGGCGGCCATCCTGGGCGACGAGGTCTACAAGCGCTTCCCATGGGCCCATTACGACTGCGGCGGCTCGACCGTCTTCGCTTTGCCCACGACGACCGATCCGGTCGAAGCGCTCATCAACCGCACCTGGAAGCCAACGCTCTCGGTGACCGGTGCCGAAGGCTTTCCCGCCCTGAAGGACGCTGGCAACGTGTTGCGGCCCTACACCGCGTTCAAGCTCTCGCTGCGGCTGCCGCCGCTCGTGGAGGCGGACCGCGCAGTTCAGGAGCTGAAGTCGCTGCTGGAGGACAACGCGCCCTATCAGGCCCGGGTCACTTTCGAAAGCAACGGCGGCGCGACCGGATGGAACGCGCCGGCGATCTCGCCGTGGTTCGAGCGTGCGCTCAACGCCGCGTCGCAGGCCCATTTCGGCGCGCCCTGCGGATACATCGGCCAGGGGGGAACGATCCCGCTCATGAGCATGCTGAGCGCGGGCTTTCCCAAGGCCCAGATGATGGTCTGCGGCGTGCTCGGGCCCAAGAGCAATGCGCATGGCCCGAATGAATTCCTGCACGTGCCCTACGCGAAAAGGCTGACGGCTGCAGTGGCCGGGGTGATCGCCGCAATGCCTGCGGCAAGCGCTGTCGCTGCTTGAACGCCAGGCCGGTCGCAGGCGCGCTCCGCACGCCGGACGGCGAGACGCTGGCGTTGTACGACTGGCCCGTCGACGCGCGGCGGCGCAGGGGCGTCGTCCTGATCGTGCATGGCCTTGGTGAGCATGCGCGTCGTTACATGCATGTGGCCGGACGCCTCAACGAGTGGGGATTCGCAGTTCGCGCCTATGACCACCACGGCCACGGCGCATCCAGCGGTGTGCGTGGCGGCCTGCCCTCGGCCGATCGCTTGGTCGAGGATCTCGCACGCGTCGTGGACCATGTGCGCGAATCCGATGTCGGCGCGCCACTGGTGTTCCTGGGCCACAGCCTGGGTGGACTGGTGGCTGCCGACTTCGTCGCACGGCAGCTGCGCGATGTCGACGCGCTTGTGCTGTCATCGCCTGCCCTCGACCCGGGTTTGAGTGTCTTGCAGAAGCTCCTGGTGACGATGCTGTCGCGTTTCGCGCCGGGTCTGCGGGTGGGCAATGGCCTCGACTTGGCGTACCTGTCCCACGATCGGGATGTGGTCGATGCGTACCGGAAGGATCCGCTGTGCCACGACCGCATCAGTGCACGCCTGGCGCGCTATCTGGCTGATAGGGGCGCGGTGGTGCAGGCGGCTGCGCCGAGGTGGCCCGTGCCGACCTTGCTGCTGTACGCAGGCGATGACCATTTGGTCGAGCCTGCCGGCAGCCGCGCCTTTGCGGCAGCAGTTCCCGCAGCGCTGATGAGCGCCGAGTGCTTTCCGGCGCTCTATCACGAGATATTCAACGAGATCGACGCCGCGCGTGTCTTCGGCGCCCTGCAACGCTGGCTCGATGCTCGTATTCCTGGGCCTTGAGCAGTCGGCCGTCACCGCCATGCGGCGGCGTCCATGCGAACCGCGCTAGTTCTTCTGAAGCAGGCCGCTGAGCGACGACAGCAGATCGTCGTGTGAGCCCAAGCCTTGTGCCGGCGCCTGCCCGTTCGGCGTGAGATGGTCGATCAAGGTGGGCAGCAAGGTCGAGGCATTCATGCCGAGTTTTTGGGCGATACCCTGGATCACCTCAGGGCCCAGTACATCCTGAAGCTGCCCGCCCGAGATGGGCATGTTGCTCCCTCTGCCGATCCAGGAGCCGACCACGTCGCCCATGCCCGCCTGCTCGAACCTGGAGATCAAGCCGCCGAGTCCGCCATGCGCGCCGTTGTCGGCGAGCAATCCACCCAGCACCTCGGCGAGGCCGCCCTGCGGCTGCTGTTGCTGTTGAATGCCGCCGAGCACTTGTCCGAGTACCGAATCGAGCAATCCCATAGTGCCCTCCTGAGGCGGTGGTTGTGGCGCGAAATGCTATTTCGCTCGCGGCGCGTGCTTCGGCAGCAAGGGTTCGCTCACGCCCTGCACGCCAACCAGACCCAGCACCGTGAGCAGGGCATTCTGCGCGCCTCTCCACGCGTCTGTCACGTCGATCCACTCGGACAAGGCATGGAAGCCGCCGGTCTTGCCGCCGCTGCCGATGATGATCGCCGGAATCCCGAGCGACATGGGTACGTTGGCGTCGGTGCTCGCGCCCGTCAGCAGGGTCTTGTGGCCGAAGGCGCTGTTCGAACGGATCGCTGCGTCGACGATCACCGAATCGGACGGAGTGCGCCCGCCCGGGCGATCGCCGATGAGCCGGGTCGAGGCGCTGAGCGTCGTGACGTCCCAGCGCTTGTTTTCTTCGGCGACGGCCTGGTCGATGGCCGCGAGCACCTTCTTCTCGGTGTCGAGCAGTGCGGCCATGTCATCCGAGCGGATGTCGACCGCCATCCGGGCATCCGGCGCGATCGTGTTGACCGAGGTCCCGCCGCTCGCGGTGCCGACTGTGAAGGTGGTCTTGGGGAAACTGGGCGTCCTGATGTCCGCGATCTTGGCGATGGCTCGGCCCATGCCGTGAATCGCGCTTGGCACCTGCCCGAAGGCCGCGTAGCTGTGGCCGCCCGGCCCCTTGAACGCGACCTCGTAGCGATGGCTGGCGGTGCCCAGCACGAGCACGCTGCCATCCGGTGCGGGCTCGATGCCGACCATGCCATCGATATCCGGCTGGTCGCGGAAAACGGCCTTCATGCCTCGCAGATTGCCCAGTTCCTCCTCGCCGACATTGCCGACGAAGAGCAAGTCGCCGACCGTCTGCACCTTGTTGTCGTTGAGTACCTTGAGCCAGGACAGAAGCACCGACAGGCCGCGCGTGTCGTCCGAGATGCCGGGCGCGTAGAGCTTGCCGTCATGCTCCTTCACCTTCACATCCGTGCCGGACGGAAACACTGTGTCGAGGTGTGCCGAGACCACAAGTTTCGGGCCGTTGCCCGAGCCTTTGCGTGTGCCGATCACATTGCCCTCGCTGTCGATCCGCGCATCCTTGAGGCCCAGGGCCTTCATGCGTGCCAGAAATGCTTCGGCGCGCTTCTGTTCCTTGAATGGCGGTGCTTCGATCTCGGTCAGTAGCCGAAGGTCCTCGACCGAGCGGTCGTGGTCGGCTTTCACTGCATCGAGCAGCTGCTTCACGGCCGGCGCTGCGAGAAGCTGGGCATAGGCCTGGTCCACGGCAGGTCGAACCTGCGCCGGCGTTGGCGCCACGGCCGAGGTCTGGGCGTGCGCCGGGACGGCGGCGCAGAGCGCGGCGACAAGAAGCGGCGCGGTTCGTGTTGCGGAACGATGAAATGGCATGAGGAACGATTCGATCAACATGGGGGCTCGCGGCTCAGTCCCGGCGGCTCGCAAGGTGCACGAGCGCTGCGAGTGCGGCGGTTTCGGCGCGCAGCACGCGCGGGCCCAGAGTCAGCGGGATGAAGCCTCGACCGAGCGCCTGCCGCTCTTCGAGTGCGCTCAGGCCACCCTCTGGACCGCTGAGCACCAAGGTGTCGAGGGGAAGGCCCTGTGATGCGTCGCCGAGGACTTCATGCACAGTGCGCCGATCTTCCGTGAGGCTGAGGACGAATCGCTGCCCGTTGCCCGAGAGCGATTCGATCCAGTCCGCGAATGCCTGAACGGGGTGAACGAGGGGCACCCGATTGCGGCCGCACTGCTCGCAGGCGGCGACGGTGATCGATGCCCAGTGCACCCGCTTCTTCTCGGCGCGTTCACCCGTGAGCTTCAATACGCCGTGCGCGGTCATCAACGGTTGAATGCTGGCCACGCCGAGTTCCGTGGCCTTCTCGACCAGCCAGTCCATGCGTTCGTTCGCAGGCATGCCGACGGCCAGGTGGACGCGATGCGGGGGCTCGCGCTCGATGTCGAGACGAGATCCCACCGCAACATCCACGTCGCTGCGCCCCATGCGCTCCACGGTCGCTGTGTACTCGCCGCCAGCGCCATCGAAGAGGGTCAGGGTGTCGCCCGGCTGCATGCGCAGCACCTGCACGTGCCGGGCAGCCCCCGCAGGCAAGGTGAGGGAGCGATTCGCGCCCAGAGGCGCGGCGCAAAAGAAGCGCGGCGTCACACGCGTCCGTAGGCGAAGCCTGTCACGGGCTCGGTGCCTTCGATGTCGTCGATCACGCGCAGGAGCGGCGTGAGTTCGCGGTACCGGCTCGCCGTCGCACGGATGTAAGCGATGAAACGCGGCGTGTCGGCCAGGTACTTCGGCTTGCCGTCGCGCAGCGTCAAGCGCGCAAAAATGCCGGCCACCTTGAGATGGCGCTGAAGACCCATCCATTCGACGCCTCGATAGAAGGTGCCGAAGTCCGGGTCGACCGGCAGGCCGGCCTTTCGGGCGCGTTCCCAGTAGCGAACGGTGGTGTCCAGGACGAATTCCTCATCCCAGCTCAGGAAGGCGTCGCGCATCAGGCTGGCGATGTCGTAGGTGATCGGTCCGTGGACGGCGTCCTGGAAGTCAAGAACACCCAGCGTCGGCCCGCCTGTGATCATGAGATTGCGCGGCATGAAGTCGCGGTGCACATAGACGCTCGGCGCTGCCAGATTGTTCTGGATGATCAGCTTGAACGACGCCTGGAGCTTGTCTTGCAGCGCACCCTCGACTGCCTTGGCGCGATGCCGGGTCACGTACCACTCGGGAAACAGCGCGAGCTCGCGCGCAAGCAGCGCTTCGTCGTAAGGTGGCAGCACGCCTGGCTTGGAGGCAAGCTGCCAGTGCAGCAAGGCGTCGATTGCCTGCGCGTAGAGAGGCCGAGCAGATTCGGCATCGAGTGGGTCGATCACATCCAGCATGGTCTGCCGGCCCAGATCGTCGAGGAGCAGAAAGCCGTTCGTCTCGTCCCACTCGAGCACGCGCGGCACCGTGACGCCCGCATCGGCCATGAGGCCTGCAATCTTCACGAAGGGGCGGCAGTTCTCTTGGGCGGGGGGCGCGTCCATCACGATGCGCGTAGGCGAACCCTCGTGCGCGTCGACGCGGAAGTAGCGCCTGAAGCTGGCATCGGCTGACGCAAGGCGGACGGTGTCCGGTTGCAAATGGTGGCGGGGAGCGACGTGGTCCATCCACTCGTGGAAGGCCGCCTGGCGTGCGGGATCATTCCAGACCGGGGGCAGGACGTCCGGCCCGCTGACACGACCTGTGCCGGCGCCGGTCGATGCATGGGAAGCTGCCGAAGCGTGCCGAGGTGTTGCGGCGCCGGTGGCCGGAAGCGGGGAGGCTGTCATGGATAATCAATTCTACAAATCCGCCTGGCGCGGACCCTCGCAACCCGTTGGCTGTTCCGCCGCTTCCCTCTCCAGACGATTTTTGTTCCGTACCGATGCCTGACTTGATTCGAGCCGCCCGGCGCCGGTGCCGCCCGCCCCTGCCGCTGGCCCTGCTGTCGCTTGCGCTGCTGCATGCGCACAACGCGGCGGCGCAGGACGTCGGCCTCGACGCTCCGCTGGTGCTCAAGCGGACGCCGCAACTGACCGAGACCATCACGCCGGCGCAGCGCGGGCAGTTGCCGAGTTTCGTGGACGGCGACCGCATCTCGGGCCGGCCCGACCTCGAAACCGTGGTCGAAGGCCATGCGACGCTGCGGCACGGCGAAACGAAGATCGAAGCCGACCGGCTGGAGTACTACCAGCCCGACGACCTCGCGAAGGCCAGTGGCAACGTGCGCGTCAACCAGGGCGGCAATGTCTACGAAGGTCCCGAGCTTCAGCTCAAGCTCGAAACTTTCGAGGGCTTCTTCGAGAAAGTCCGCTACCGCCTGCTCGCCAACGGCGGCAGGGGAGAGGCCGAGCGCATCGACTTCGTCGACAGCAACGTGTCGGTGGCTCGCAGGGCGACGTACACGACCTGCCGGCCCGAGGACTTTCCGGGGTGGATGCCCGCGTGGCTCCTCACCGCCGCGACGCTGACGACCGACACCGAAGAGGACGTCGGCGTGGCGACCAATGCGCGGTTGCGATTCATGGGCGTGACCAGCCCGCCCTTCCCTTCACTGAGCTTTCCTCTCAGCGATGCCAGGAAAAGCGGCGTGCTGCCACCAGTCGTGGGGATCGACAGTGTCAACGGCATCGACATCACGGTGCCCTACTACTGGAACATCGCACCGAACCGGGATGCAACTTTCTATCCCGAGATCATGAGCAAGCGCGGCATCGATCTCGGGACGGAGTTCCGCTATCTCGAGGACAAGTACCAGGGCGACGTCCGCGTCGACTACATGCCCTCGGACCGCCTGCGCGATCGTGACCGCTGGGGGGTCTGGACCCATCATCAGCAGACCTTCGACCCCAAGCCCCTCGGCCTCGATTCGCTCGTCGGCTCGCTCAGCCTGAATCGTGTGAGCGACGATGACTATTGGCGCGATTTCAACCGGACGCCAACGCTGTCGCAGCGTCTGCTGGCCAACGACGGCATCCTCAGCTGGAGCAAAGGGGACTGGAGCGGCATGGCGCGAGCGTTGAGCTATCAGACGCTGCAGTACAGCGCCGCGCCGATCGTTCCGCCCTACGACCGCCTTCCCCAGATCACGGCGAACTACAACAAGTACGACTGGAACGGTTTCGACTTTTCGTTGAACACCGACTACACGCGCTTCAGGGGCGATCCGGTGCAACAAGGGCAGCCGAACGGCGAGCGAGTGTTCGCCCTGGCCTCCCTGAGCCGGCCATTCCTGACGCCCGGCACCTTCGTCATTCCGAAGGTCATGTTGCATGCGACCGGCTATCAGTTCGATGCGCCGCTATCCAATGGGGACAGCTCGGCCACGCGGGTCGTGCCGACCTTCAGCCTCGACAGTGGCCTGGTGTTCGAGCGAGACACCTCGCTCTTCGGGCGCGCCTTTCTGCAAACGCTGGAGCCGCGCGCCTACTACGTCTACACGCCTTACCGCGACCAGAGCCTGCTGCCGAACTACGACACTGCCGCGAACGACTTCAACTTCGCGACGATCTACACGGAGAATGCGTTCTCCGGCAACGATCGTATTTCCGACAGCAATGTGCTCACGCTGGGTGTGAGTTCGCGGTTCATCGATCCGGATACCGGCGCGGAAGCTGCGCGCGTGGGCGTGGCCCAGCGTCTGCGCTTCTCCGACCAGCGGGTCACGCTGCCGGGCGTTGCACCGATCACCGACCGGGTGAGCGATCTCATCTTTGGCGCCCAGATCAACTGGACGCCGAAGTGGAGCGTCGACACTATGGTGCAGTACAACCCGGACGAACAGAAGTCGACTCGCGCGACCTTGAGTGCGCGCTACAACCCGGGACCGTACCGCAACATCTCCGCCGGATACCGCTACCAGGCGAACAGCACGGCGACCGCCACCGATGGCAACAAGTCCCTTGACGTCAACTGGCAATGGCCGCTGAACGATCTCTGGGGCGACAAGGGCCAGGATCTCGGCCCGGGTCGTGGCCAGGGCGGCGGCCGCTGGTACGCGGTGGGGCGCCTGAATTACAGTCTGCAGGATCGGAAGTTGACCGATGGCGTGCTCGGCTTCGAATATGACGGCTGCTGCTGGATCGGCCGGGTCGTGCTCGAACGCCTGACGACCGGGCAGGTCAGCCCCAACTCGCGCATCATGTTCCAGCTCGAGTTCGTCGGTTTCGCCAGCGTCGGCTCGAACCCCCAGCGCACATTGACGCAGAACATCCAGCGCTATACGCCGCTACGGCAACCGGTCATCGCGCCGAGCCGCTTCACCAATTACGACTGACATCGAGCTTCGCCATGAACAACATCCGTTCCATCCTCACTCTGGCCTGCCTCGCGACTCTTGCGACCGTCGCAGCCGCCCAAGGGGGCCGGCCCGGCGTAGGCATCACCGACATCATGCGCAATGGCCCGAGGCTGCCGCCCGTCCCTGCGGAGTCTCGTCCGGCTGCGCCCGTGGCGCAGCGATCGGCCGAGTACATCGTCGCCCTCGTCAATTCCGAGCCGGTCACCAACACGGAAGTGCAGACGCGGGTGGCGCGAGTGCTCAAGGAGAACCCGGAAGCGGAGCGGGTTCCGAGGCCCGAACTTGCCCGTCTGGTTCTCGAGCGGCTGATCGATGAGCGCGCCCAGCTCCAGGTCGCCAAGGAAGCCGGCATCAAGGTGGACGACGTGGCCGTCGATCAGGCCGAGCAGTCTGTCGCCCGCCAGAACCAGATCAGTCTGGTCGAGCTGCGTCGCCGCGTGACCGCCGAAGGGATTTCCCTGGATCAGTTCAGGCGCGACCTGCGTGACCAACTGATGCTGACTCGCGTGCGCGATCGAGAGATCGAGGCCAAGATCAACATCAGTGACGTCGAGGTCGACCAGTTCATTCGCGAGCAGCGCGCAGGCGCCAATGCGGCATTTGCACCCAATATCAACATCGCCCAGCTGGTGGTCGCCGTGCCCGAGAATGCGAGCGCCGATGAGGTGGCCAAGTTGCAGCAGAAGGCCCAGGGCCTGGCGCAGCGGGCACGCGCCGGCGAGGACTTCGCGAAGCTGGTTCAGGAGTTCTCCGATGCGCCGGACCGAGCCGCCGGCGGCGCGCTGGGCATGCGCAGCGCGGATCGCTATCCCTCGCTGTTCGTCGAAGCGACGCAGTCGACCCCTGTCAATGGCATCGTGGGGCCGATCCGCTCGGGCGCGGGCTTTCATGTGCTGAAGCTGCTGGCCAAGTCCCAGCCCGGTGCCGATGATGCGCTCGTGACCCAGACCCATGTGCGGCATATCCTGCTGCGCAACGATCCCAAGCGAACCACGGCGCAGGCCGTCGCGCAACTGGCCGAATTCAGGCAACGGATCCAGAACGGAACAGCGGACTTCGCCGGGTTGGCACGTGACAACTCGCAGGACGGTAGCGCACAGCAGGGCGGCGATCTGGGCTGGGTTCGGGCTGGGCAGTTCGTGCCCGAGTTCGAGGAAGCCATGAATCGCCTGGCCCCCGGTCAGGTCAGCGACCCGGTCGTGTCGCGCTTCGGCGTGCATCTGATCCAGGTGACCGGACGGCGGGAGGCCAAGCCGAGCCAGGCGGAGCAGCGCGAAGCGGCGCGCGCCGTGTTGCGCGAGAAGCGAGTCGAGGAAGCCACCGTGACCTGGGCGCAGGAGGTTCGGGCGCGCGCTTACGTCGAATACCGCGACCCTCCTCAATCCTGATCCGAAGCGCGGGTCCCAATTTGAAGCACATTGCCCGCAAACGCTTCGGGCAGCATTTCCTGTCCGACGACGGCATCATCGATGCGATCGTGCGCGAGATTGCGCCTCGGCCCGGCGACGCGATGGTCGAGATCGGACCGGGGCTTGCCGCCCTCACCCAACCGCTGGTGGAGCGTCTCGGACGTTTGACAGTGATCGAGCTCGACCGTGATCTGGCGCAGCGGCTACGTGCCCACGCGCAACTCGATGTGGTCGAGTCGGATGTGCTGAAGGTGGACTTCGCTGCGCTTGCCGACCGGCTGGTCGTGCCGCCGGCCCGCGGTCTGCGTGTGGTGGGCAACCTGCCCTATAACATCTCGACGCCGATCCTGTTCCATCTGCTCGGCTTTGCGGACAGGATCGTCGACCAGCACTTCATGCTGCAGAAGGAGGTCGTCGATCGCATGGTCGCTACCCCTGCGACCTCCGACTACGGACGGCTGAGCGTCATGCTGCAGTGGCGCTACGCGATGGACAACATTCTCTTCGTGCCGCCCGAGAGCTTCGACCCGCCGCCGCGCGTAGACAGTGCGGTGGTGCGAATGGTGCCGTTGGCGGAACCACCCGTGGTGGATGCGGCACGGCTTGGCGAGCTTGTCCAAGTTGCCTTCAGCCAGCGTCGCAAGTTGCTTCGGCATAGCCTCGGGCGGTGGCTCGAGGGGCGGGGCTTCACCGGCGAGTTCGATACTCAGAGGAGAGCGGAGGAGGTGCCGGTGGACGAATACGTCGCTCTGGCGCAAAGCATCGCCTCATGAAAAAAGCCCGTCGCAAGGACGGGCTTGAGTCTTCCGGTGACCGGCCTTGCAGTTCGCTAGACGCGAGCTACAGTGGCTTGGTCATGCGGCGGCGAGCCAGTACCCCGCATTGAAGGGGCTGCTCATGCGCAAGGCCAGTGGCGACACGTCGACAAGTTTGTCGGTCGGCATCTTTTCAGCGGCCGGGTCGGCATTCTGGAGATCAGCGGCCGCCGTGGAGTCCGCACCATTTTGTTGAGCCTCGTTCGCCCGTTCTGCTTGGCTGGTGTGTGCAGAACGGGCTACAGAAAAGAATAGAAGCACCTGAACGGTATCTTCCGATCTCCCCAATAATCCGCGGCGTCGCGGAAGATGTCGAGCAGCTGCTCGCGTGCTTCCTTGTCGAACTTGGCATTGGCCGGGATCTGCTCGAGAACGATCACGAATCCAGGCTGCGGGCCCGATTTGTGCAAGGGATCGGTCATGCAGTCGTACAACGCGTCGAAGTTCTTGCCGAAGTGCTGCGGGAACATGAACTGCTGGGCGATCAGGTCAAGCACGTCCTGCTTGCTCTGGGCGTTCGCCAGGTTGGCGTACAGAAAATGTTGACCCGCCGCATGCGCTGCTTCCTGCAAGTCACCCACGCGAAATGCGCGAATCGACTGCACGATGTTCGGTCGCACGCCGCGAAGGACTTGGGTCATCTCCGCTGGTCTTTCCATGGTTGTCGTCATCATTTCATCGGCGCGTTTTGGCGCGCTGCTCAAATTCAATTCATCACTCATCGCAAGATCAGCCTGAAGCTCGCATAGTGATCGGCCGTGTACCAGCAGTTCACAGGCGCGGTGGGCTTGCCGCCGCACACGATACGTCGTGCGCCACGATCACGCGAGCCGGGCGTGTCTACCGTGTACTCTCGGTAATGGCCTCTTCGTTCCCGAGGAAGCAAGCGTTCGCGATTGCCGAACACCGCTCCGTCCTTTTCGTGCCGGAACGGGCCGCCGTTCAAGATGGCTTCGTAAGTGCGTTGGCCCTGCGGTGGCAATTCAGCCAGCGCAATCGTTTCCTGCGGTTGGTCGGCAGGGGTCACGCTCGACCGTTCGCGAGCCTGAATTCCGGTTGCCAGAGCCACCAGCATGACGCCAGTGAGCGCAAACTTGGAGACAGGAGACGTGATCGAGGCGTAAGCCGCCATGCAGGCACCAGAGGAAAAAGAGCGAGGGCCGAACCGGCAGATCAACTTCGGGTTAACCCGCAAATTCAAGGCCGCAAGTGTGCACCACGGATGCGCAAATAGCAAGCTCCTGCCCAATCTTTGAGCAGGCAAAAGGGTGTTGGCGCGGAGGTGAAGTTAGCGACCGCTGCCAGATTTGACGTTATCGCTCCGCGTTGGCGTCGGCGACGGTCAGCGCAGTCATGTTCACGATGCGCCGCACAGTGGCGCTGGGCGTCAGAATATGCACCGGCTTGGCCGCTCCCAGCAGCACCGGGCCGATCGCGATGTTGCCGCCGGCTGCGGTCTTGAGCAGGTTGTACGAAATGTTGGCCGCGTCGATGTTGGGGAACACCAGAAGATTCGCGTCGCCGGCGAGCACGCTGTGGGGCATTACCGCAGCCCGCTGCTTGCCGTCGAGCGCCACGTCGCCGTGCATTTCGCCGTCCACTTCGAGCCACGGCGCCTGCACCCGCAACAGATCGAGCGTCTGACGCATCTTCACGGCCGACGGCATATTGCTGCTGCCGAAGTTCGAGTGCGACAGCAGCGCGACCTTCGGCTTGATCCCGAAACGCATCATCTCCTCGGCCGCCATCACGGTGATCTCGGCGAGTTCCTGGGGCGTGGGGTCGTAGTTCACATGGGTGTCGACCAGGAACATCTGACGGTTGGGCAGCAGCAATCCGTTCATGCAGGCGTAGATCGGCACGTGCGGCTGGGCGTTCGGGGTGCTGTTGGCGCGCTTGCCGATCACCTGGTCGATGTAGTGCAGGTGCAGGGCCGTGGTACCCCAGGTCCCGCAGATCATGCCGTCGACGTCGCCCTTGTACAGCAGCATGGATCCGATGAGCGTCAGGCGCCTACGCATCTCGATCTTGGCCGTCTGAACGGTGGTGCCCTTGCGGTCGGTCATCCGATGGTAGGTCTGCCAGAAGTCCCGATAGCGGCGATCCTGCTCGACATTGACGATGTCGTAGTCGAGTTCCTGCTTGAGCCGAAGACCGAACTTCTCGATGCGTTGCGCAATGATCGCCGGCCGTCCGATCAGCGTCGGGCGGGCAATACCCTCGTCCACAACGATCTGTGCGGCGCGCAGGACGCGCTCTTCCTCGCCCTCGCAGTAGGCGACGCGCTTCTTGGGTGCGCGCTTGGCGGCGGCGAAGATCGGTTTCATCGTCGTGCCCGAGGCATAGACGAAGTTCTGCAGCTTCTCGCGATAGGCGTCGAGGTCGCCGATCGGGCGCAGGGCCACGCCGCTGTCCGCCGCAGCCTTGGCGACGGCCGGCGCGATCTTCATCATGAGCCGCGGATCGAAAGGCTTCGGAATCAGGTACTCGGGGCCGAAACTGAGCTTTTCGCCCGCATAGGCCGCTGCCACGCGCTCGCTCTGCTCGGCTTGCGCCAGGTCGGCGATGGCATGCACGGCCGCCACTTCCATCTCGTCCGTGATCGTCGTGGCACCGCAGTCCAGAGCGCCGCGGAAGATGTATGGAAAACACAGGACGTTGTTGACCTGGTTCGGATAGTCGGTGCGGCCCGTGGCCATGACGATGTCCGGGCGCACGGCGTGTGCCTCTTCGGGCGCGATTTCCGGATTCGGATTCGCCAATGCGAAGATCACCGGACGCGGTGCCATCTTGGCGACCATCGCCGGCTTGAGCACGCCGCCTGCGGACAGCCCGAGGAACACATCCGCACCCTCGATCACCTCGCCGAGCGTGCGCGCCTCGGTCTTCTGCATGTACTGACGCTTGTCGTCGTCCATCAGCTCGGTGCGGCCTTCGTAGACCACGCCGGCCAGGTCCGTCACGTAGACGTTCTCGCGCTTGAGGCCGACCTTCAGCAAGAGATTCAGACAGGCCAGCGCTGCCGCACCCGCGCCCGAGGTGACCAGCTTCACTTCGGCAATGTTCTTCCCCACGACCTTCAGGCCATTGAGCATCGCGGCGGCGACCGTGATCGCCGTGCCGTGCTGGTCGTCGTGGAAGACCGGGATCTTCATGCGCTTGCGCAGTTCGCGCTCGACGTAGAAGCAGTCGGGCGCCTTGATGTCCTCGAGGTTCACGGCGCCGAAGGTGGGTTCCAGCGCGGCGATGACCTCCACCAGCTTCGCCGGGTCCTTCTCGTCGATCTCGATGTCGAACACATCGACGCCGGCGAACTTCTTGAACAGCACGCCCTTGCCTTCCATCACCGGCTTGGATGCCAGAGGGCCGATATCGCCGAGGCCGAGCACCGCCGTGCCGTTGGTGATGACCGCGACGAGGTTGCCGCGTGCCGTGTACTTGAAGGCATTGACCGGATCCCTGACGATTTCCTCGCACGGAGCCGCGACGCCCGGTGAATACGCGAGTGCCAGATCGCGCTGGTTGACCATCTGCTTGGTCGCCGCGATCGAGATCTTGCCCGGCACCGGGAACTCGTGATAGTGCAGGGCTGCGCGGCGGAGTTCGGCCCGCTTGTCTTCGGCCGAGGGAATCTGGGGGGTGGGTTCGGACATGAGGCCTTGGCTCCTGCAACGCTTCTTGTAGGGGGCGCCGATTGTAGACCTCGCATTTTTCGGCCGCGCTCCCTGCCCCGGTGGGGACGCGAACGTACCGGTGGCCGCGTCGGGCCGATGTGGCAATATGCCCGGCACGCAAAACCCGGAATGAGGAGCGGCCATGGCGCTGATGGATTTCATCAAGAAGCAGTTCATCGACATCATCCAGTGGACGGAATCCGGGGACGGAACCCTGGCATGGCGCTTCCCGATGGCCGACATGGAAATCCAGAACGGGGCTTCGCTGACGGTGCGCGAAACGCAGGTTGCCGTTTTCGTCAACGAAGGGCAGATCGCGGATGTCTTCGGCCCCGGCATCTACAAGCTGACCACGCAGACCCTGCCGGTTCTCACCTACCTCAAGAACTGGGACAAGCTCTTCGAATCGCCGTTCAAGAGCGACGTCTACTTCTTCAGCACGCGGCAGCAGGTCGACCAGAAGTGGGGCACGCCGCAACCGATTTCGGTGCGCGACAAGGACTTCGGCGCGGTACGGCTGCGGGCCTTCGGCAATTACAGCTTCCGCATCGCCGATGCGAAGCTGTTCCATACGGAAATCTCCGGCACGCGCGACACCTACACTGTCGATGAACTCGATGGGCAGTTGCGCGGCCTGGTGCTGCAAGGCATCAGCAACGCGATCGCATCCAGCGGGGTGCCCTTCCTGGACCTCGCCGCCAACCAGCTTCAGTTCGCCGAGGTCCTTGCCACGCAGTTGACGCCCGCTTTCGCCAGGATCGGCCTCAAGCTCGAGAACATCACGGTGCAGAACGTCTCGCTGCCCGAAGAGCTGCAGAAAATCCTCGATCAGAAGATCGGCATGGGCATGGTCGGCAACGACATGGGCAAGTTCATGCAGTACCAGACCGCCCAGGCGATTCCCAAATTCGCCGAAGGCGCCGGCAGCGGCGGTGGCATCGCCGGCGACGCGATGGGCCTGGGCGCGGGGGTGGCGTTGGGCCAGGTGCTGGCGCAGAACCTGTCGCAAGGTCTGAATCCTGCCGCGTCCGCGACACAGCAGCCTGCCGCGGCGGTCATCAATCCGGCCGATGTGATGGCGACGCTGGAAAAGCTCGCCGAGCTGAAGACCAAGGGCATCCTCACCCAGGAGGAATTCGACGCCAAGAAGGCGGAGCTTCTGAAGAAGCTGGTCTGAGCGGCGATCGCGTGCGCTGAGCAGGCCGGCGTCGCGCCGGCCGGCCGGCAGCGTGCGCGAAGAAGCTGCCGACGCCCCACCCGACGCCGTGCCCACCGACTCCTCCCCCGAGCGCTACTACCGCGCACCCTGCCCCGGCTGCGGCGCGCCGGTGGAATTCCGCTCCGCGCAGTCGACGCATGCGGTCTGTCCTTACTGCCGGAGCACCGTGGTCCGCCACGGCGATGTGCTCGAGCGCGTCGGGAAGATGGCGGAGCTCTTCGACGACTACAGCCCGCTCCAGCTGTACGCCGCGGGCCGCATCGAGGACAAGCCTTTCACGCTGGTCGGCCGGCTGCAGTACGGCTACGAGGGCGGCCGCTGGACCGAATGGATGGCCGACCTCGGCGGCGATCGCGGCGCCACCTTGAGCGAAGACAACGGCTCCTACGTCTTCTCGCAGCCCGTGGCGCTCCAGCGTGCCGCTCCGGCCGCGGACGAACTCCGGGTCGGCGCGACGACGGCGTTCAATGGCCGGAGCTTCACGGTCGCGTCGAATGAACGGGTGGCGCTCATGTCGGCGCAGGGTGAACTGCCGCGCCTGCCTGCGGCCGGTCAGCCCTTCCGGGTCGTGGAGCTGCGCAGTGACGACGGGAAGGTGCTCAGCCTCGAGTACGACACCGATCCACCGGGTGCCTACCTCGGCCGCGCCGTCCGGCTCGAGGACCTGCAGCTCACCGGCCTGCGCAGCGAATCGGTCAAGGAAGAGGGCGGCCGCAGCTTCAACTGCCCGAACTGCGGCTCGCCCGTGACCGTCACCCTGGCCGAGAGCAAGAGCATCGCCTGCCCGTCCTGCCACAGCCTCATCGATCTGTCGCGGGGCATCGGCGGCGAGTTGAGGCACGCGATCCAGGACGAGCCGGTCCAGCCGCTGATCCCCATCGGAACGGTCGGCCAGCTGCAGGGTGCGCGCTGGCAGGTCGTCGGCTTTCAGCATCGGATGGGCGTGGCGCCCGGCGACGACGAGCATTTCGGCTGGAACGAGTACCTGCTCTACAACCGGCAGCGCGGCTTCAGCTTCCTCGTCGACGCCGAAGACGGCTGGAGCATGGTCAAGCCGGCAACCGGCGCACCGACGGTGGCGGAAAGCGGATCGCGCGCCACCTACCTCGGGAAGGTCTACCGCCAGCAGTACGCCTACAACGCCGAGACAACGTACGTGGCCGGCGAGTTCTACTGGCAGGTCGAGCGCGGTCAGAAGACCTTCAACCGCGACTTCACCGAAGGCAGCTCGCTGCTGTCGATGGAGCAATCCGCCAACGAGCTCACCTGGTCCGTCGGCAGCAAGGTCGACAGCACCGCCGTCGCATCGGCCTTCAAGCTGGACGGCAAGAAGGACATGTTCAAGCGTGGCGACGCACTGCCCGTGAGCGCTGCCTCGCGCATGGGCTGCGGCACCATCATCCTGATCATCGTGTTGATCATCATCCTGCTGATCATCCTCAACACCTGCAGCGGCGGAAGCGGTACGGGCGGCTCGCGCAGCGCGGGCGGCTCGTACGGCGGCTACTCCAGCGGCGGCGGCCACAAGTAAGTTTTTTTGCGGAGGTTCTCATCATGGGATTCGAATGGTTGAAGCCGGGTGTCATCCTGGGATCACTGGTCTTCGCCTTGATCGGCGTCGTCGTGTTCTGGGTGTGCTTCCTGATCATCGACAGGATCACGCCCTACGACCTGTGGCAGGAGGTCGTCGAAAAGCAGAACCTCGCGCTCGGCGTCGTCGTGGCGGCAATGAGCCTGGGCATCTGCATCATCGTGGCGGCTGCAATCCATTGAGCGTTCCGGTTTCCAGCGCATGCCTTGCGACCGTGGCGGCCGGGCGCGAGTGCCGAATTCGCGGCCGAAGCTCATGACAACTCCGGACTCGCCGGGCACGGCACCGCGCGTTCCCGGCGCGGTGGAGATCGCGCTGCTCGCCAGCGTGTTCGTGGTCGCCGCCTGCGGCCTGGTGTACGAACTCAGCGCCGCGGCGCTCAGCTCCTATCTGCTGGGCGACTCGGTGCTTCAGTTCAGCACCGTCATCGGCACCTACCTCTTCGCCATGGGCGTCGGCTCATGGCTGTCGCGCTACGTCGAACGGCAGTTGCCGGCGCATTTCCTGCGCATCGAGCTGCTCGTGGCACTCGTCGGCGGCACGCTGCCGGCCGTGCTGTTCGTCGCCAACGCCTATCTGCCCGGCGCCTTCCGCCTTCTTCTCTACGGACTGGTGCTCGTGGTCGGCGCGCTGGTCGGACTTGAAATCCCGCTCGTCATGCGCATCCTCCGGCGCAACGTCACGCTCCGCGATCTCGTGTCGCAGGTGCTGACCTTCGACTATCTGGGCGCGCTCGCGGTGTCCATCGCCTTTCCGCTGCTTCTGGTCCCGCAGTTGGGCATGATCCGGACGGGCCTGCTTTTCGGGCTCATGAATGGGGCTGTCGCACTGTGGGCGCTGTGGCTGTTCAGGCACGAACTGCGGCGCGTCCGCGCCCACGCGCTGGCCTGTCTATGCACCCTGGCCGCCTTGCTCGCTGCCTTCGTGGCGGCACAACAGATCACGACGCTGGCCGAAGACAAGTTCTACCAGGACCGTATCGTGTTCAGCGAGACCTCGCCCTACCAGCGCATCGTTGTCACGCGGGGACATGCGGGGCATCGCCTGTTCCTGAACGGCAATCTCCAGTTCGCCGAACGGGACGAGTACCGCTATCACGAGGCGCTGGTGCACCCGGCGATGGCAGCGCAGGGCGCTCCGAAGAAAGTCGCCGTGCTCGGCGGCGGCGACGGCATGGCGGTGCGCGAGATCCTCAAGTACCCATCGGTGGAAAGCGTCACGCTGGTCGAGCTCGACCCGAACATGACCCGGCTCTTCAGCGAGCACGAAACTCTCGCGGCCCTCAATGCGGGTTCGCTCAAGTCGCCCAAGGTCCACATCGTCAACACCGATGCATTCCATTGGCTGCAGGAGCCCGGCGACACCTTCGACGTCATCGTGGTCGACTTTCCCGATCCGACCAACTTCGCGATCGGGAAGCTCTACACCAACTCCTTCTATGCGTTGCTCGACAAGCGGCTGGCCGCGGACGGGTACGCCGTGGTCCAGACCACGTCGCCGCTGGTGGCGCGCAAGAGCTTCTGGACCGTGGTCTCGACCATCGAATCGGTGGGCCTGCGCGCCGTGCCCTATCACGCGCACGTGCCAAGTTTCGGGGAGTGGGGTTATGTGATTGCGAGTCGGCGTCCCTATCGCCTGCCCGAGCTCCTGCCTGGAGGTCTGCGCTTCCTGTCGCTTGAAAGCCTGCCCCTCCTGTTCGACTTTCCGGCGGACATGGCGCGCGTCCCGGCCGAGGTGAACCGATTGTCGAATCAGGTTCTGGTCGGCACATACGAGCAGGAGTGGGGCAAGGTGAAATGAAGCGTCGCGATTTCCTCGGCGGCGTGACAGGCGCAGCCACGCTCGTCGCCTGCGGTTCACGCGAGGGGATCGAGGGCGGATTCACCGGCATCGCCGTTGCGCGCGGCCATGCGCTGCGCGATGCCGGCGTGCAAGGGCGCGGCGCACCGGAGGTCACGCGGCGTACCCGTGTGCTGATCGCTGGCGCCGGCGTCGCGGGGCTCGCCGCGGCGCGAGCGCTGCGGCTCTCGGGCATCGAGGATTTCGCGCTCCTGGAACTGGAGGACGCCGGCGGCGGCAACAGCCGCGGCGGAGCGGTCTCGGGCATCGCATGCCCGCTCGGCGCGCACTACGTGCCGGTACCTGGCGAGCAAGCGCATGAAGTGCAGGACCTCTTCGAGGAGCTGGGTCTGCGCCAGCGTGTCGCAGGCCGCTGGGTGTATGACGAGCGGCATCTCTGTCACAGCCCGCAGGAGCGGCTCTATTTCCAGGGCGCATGGCAGGACGGCCTCCTTCCGATGCAGGGCGTGGGTGCGTCCACCTTGGCCCAGTACGCAGCCTTTTCGCGCCGCGTGGAGGCCTTGCGGCGGACGGCGCGCTTTTCAATTCCCACCCTGCGGGCTCCGCTCGCGCCGTTGCTGCTGATGCTCGACGCCCTGCCCTTCGCCGTCTGGCTCGACCAGGAAGGCTTTGGCGATCCGCATCTTCGCTGGTACCTCGACTACTGCTGTCGCGACGACTACGGCGCCGGCCTGGATCATGTCTCGGCATGGGCCGGCATCCACTACTTCGCGAGCCGGCACGGCTTTCTTGCGCCCGACAATGACGGCGCCGCCGAGCGCGAGGCGGTGCTCACCTGGCCCGAGGGAAACGGCTGGCTCACCAGCCGGCTTGCGAGCCCGCTCGGAGAACGGCTGAAGACAGGGCGCATCGTGACGCGCATCGCCGAGCTTCGCGGCGGTGTCGAAGTCGATGCCTTCGACGTCGCGACGCAGACGTCCGAACGATGGGCCGCCGAACGGTGCATCGTCGCGCTGCCGGCTTTTGTCGCGGTTCGGGTGGTCGAGAGCCCACCCGGCTGGCTTGGCCGCATCGCGGGGCGGATGCAGTACGCGCCTTGGCTGGTCGCCAATGTTCATCTGCGCGCCCCGCTCGCCGACCGGCCGCCCGGCGCGGCGCCGAGCTGGGACAACGTGATCCACGGCGCCGGGGGCTTGGGCTACGTCGACGCCGGCCATCAGACGCTCGACCCGACACCGCGCGCCACGGTGCTGAGCTGGTACCGCCCGCTCGGGCCGAGCGCCCAGGACGGTCCGGACGCGCGACGGCGTCTGCTCGAGCGACCCTGGACCGCCTGGCGTGACGAACTGCTGGAAGAGCTGTCGGTGCCGCATCCGGATTTCGCCGGGCTCGCGACGCGCATCGACATCACCCGCTACGGGCACGCCATGGCGATACCGGCGCCCGGCCTGCTGGCGGAACTCGGCGCGCGCGAACGAGTGGTTCATGGGCGCCTGGCCTTCGCCCATGCCGACTGGTCGGGCTATTCGATCTTCGAGGAAGCCTTCACGCGCGGACATCTGGCGGGTGCGGGGTGATGCCTGCCCCTGGTTTCGCGCGGGCCCCGAATGGCGCAAAATGCGCCATTCAGGAGACTCCATGGCCACGAGCATTCCCTTTGCCTCCGTCAAGCTCCCCGCGTCGCTGGTCGACAAGGCCCGCGAAGCGGCGCTGCCGATGCGGCGCTCCGTCGCCAGCCAGATCGAATACTGGGCCACCCTGGGCCGCGCGCTCGAGCATGCGGGCCTTTCCGTGCAAGACAGCCAGGCGCTGATCGCGCGCGAAGAGGCCGCCGCGTACGAGGCGCAGGTTGCTGGCGGCGGCTCGGCCTCCTCGCTGTCGGGCGAGCTGTCGGACCTGCAAGGCCACGTGCTTGCGCTGGCGCAAGCCGGTGCCCTGGCCGAGCGCGCGAAGGCCGCGGTGGCCGCGAACCGCGCCAAGGCAGCGCCCCGGCCGGCGCGCTCGCGCAAGGCCGCCTGAGCGGCGCCGCTACCCCGGATGGCGGTCCTCCACCTGATTGCCGGCCCCAACGGTGCCGGCAAATCCACGCTGTACAGCTACCTGATCCAGCCGTGCTATCCGCAGCTGGCCTTCATCAATGCGGACGTGCATGAACGAGAGCAACTCGCGCATCTGCCTGATGCGGTGCAGCGTTCCGAAGCCGCGCGCGCCTGGGCGGATGCGCAACGCGAGGCGCAGCTCGCCGCGGGCCGCTCCTTTGTGAGCGAAACCGTGTTCTCGCACCCGTCGAAGCTGGCGCTCATCGAATCCGCCCGGGCCTTCGGTTTCGAGGTGGCGCTGTACGTCGTTTGCCTCGACGAGCCGCGCCTCCTCTTGACGCGTGTGCAGCAGCGCGTCCACGAAGGCGGGCACAGCGTACCCGCCAACAAGATCCTGTCGCGCTACCCGAGAACAATCGACAACCTGCGCCAAGCCGTGCCGCGGGTCGACCTGGCGATGCTCTTCGACGCCGCGGACACCGACGTCGGCGGCCCCCGCCTGGTCGCATCGGTGATCAAGGGCCGCGTCGAACCCCACGGCATCTGGCTACCGGCGTGGGCGCACCGGGTGCTGGGTTCGGGCGCGCCCGCAGCGGGTGCCGGGCTCAGGACTGCATCAAGGCCTCGATCTCGTCCGCCTTGACCGGCACGCCCCGCGAAATCAGTTCGCAGCCGGCTTCGGTCACGATCGCGTCGTCCTCGATACGGATGCCGATGTTGTGGAACTGCTCCGGCACCCCATCGGCGGGCCGGACGTAGAGGCCCGGCTCGATGGTGAGCACCATCCCCGGCTGCAGGATCCGGCTGGGCCGGTTCTTGATCAGCTCGTTGGACAAGGGGTCCCTGCGTTCGCTCACCTCGCCCGCCTGCGACGGCTCGACATAGCTGCCGCAGTCGTGCACGTCCATGCCGAGCCAGTGGCTGGTGCGGTGCATATAGAACTGGAAGTACGCCCGCTTCTCGATCACGTCGTCGACGGTGCCGACCCGGCGGTGGTCGAGCAGGCCCAGATCGAGCATGCCCTGGGACAGCACGCGCACGGTCGCGTCGTGCGGATCGTTGAAGCGCTGGCCGGCGCGGGTCGCCGCAATGGCGGCGTCCTGGCTCGCGAGCACCAGGTCGTAGAGTGCGCGCTGCGGCCCGGTGAAGCGGCCATTGGCCGGGAAGGTCCGCGTGATGTCGCTGGCATAGCCGTCGAGTTCGCAGCCCGCATCGATCAGCACCAGTTCGCCGTCGCGTACCGGCGCCTTGTCGGCGCGGTAGTGCAGCACGCAGGCATTCGCGCCGGCCGCGACGATCGAGCCATAGGCCGGGTATTGCGAACCGCCGAGCCGGAACTCGTGCAGCAGCTCGGCATCGAGGTGGTATTCGCGCACGTCCTGTCCGGCGCGCAGCATCCGGGCCGACAGTTGCATGGCGCGCACGTGGGCGCGGGCACTGATTTGTCCGGCCCGGCGCATCACGTCCTGCTCGTAGGCGTCCTTGACCAGGCGCATTTCGTCGAGCGGTCCGCACAGGTCGCGCTGCTCCTCCGGGCACAGTGCGCCGAAGCGGACGCGGGCCCTGACCGCGCCGAGCCAGCCGTCAATCCGGGATTCGAGGCCCTTGTGCGTCGCGAAGGGAAACCAGACCGTCTTCTTGTTCTCGAGCAGCCGTGGCAGCCGGGCGTCGAGTTCGCCGACCGAGTACGCCTCGTCCACCCCCAGCGCGGCTGGCGCCGCTTCAGGGCCGAGCCGGTACCCATCCCAGATCTCCCGCTCCATGTCCTTGGGCGCGCAGAACAGCGTCGAGCGGCCGTCCCCGGTCAGCACCAGCCAGGCGTTCGGCTCGGCGAAGCCGGTCAGGTAATAGAAATAGCTGTCGTGCCGGTACAGAAAGTCACTGTCGCGGTTGCGCTGGCGTTCGGGCGCGGTCGGAATGATCGCGATGCCGTCGGGCCCTAAATAAGTAGAAATGCGTACACGACGCTGCACTTGATAATTCGCGGTCATAAAGTCACTATTCATAACGTTTGTAACTGGGCACCGGGGAACCGGAAACACACAACGAAATTATTTGAAAGAAGGATTGCCCTGTAGGACTGTTCGCACGTACAAACCGACATCTTGTCAAATTGGAGGTGTTTTTGTTGAAGATTCCATATAAAAGCGCACTTTTATTGACTGTTGTCGGAACTGCGCTGGCGGGCTGTGGCGGGGGCGGCGGTGGTGGTGGCGGAGGCCTGAGTCTCGCCGGTTTGGGAACCACCGGTTCCACACTTGCCGCAGCCACAGGGACCTCTGCCTCGGGAACCAGTTCTTCCACCAGCGGTACAACAGGCAGCACGAATAGCGCAACCAGTACGGGGAGCACCAGCACGCTGGCAACAGGTCCGGCCCAGCAGAACGACATCGTCGACGCATCGCTCAACGTCTCCGCCTCCGCCTACGTCAGCATGGCTGCACAGCTGAGCAAGGCAGCGGGGATCGATTACCGCTACGGGCCGAGTGCAGCGGCGTACGGTGTAGGCAACACGGGCATGCCCACACTCTACGCCCGTAACGCTGCCACGCAGCTCGGTTCCCCCGCGCCTGCCTATCCGTTCTACTGGCAGGTCGGCGGACCGCCCTCGTCGAGTGCGGGCGCGTATTCGACCAATCAGGCGAACATGCTCTTCGTGGCCGACAACTCGACCCAACGGGTCGGCGTCACCGATTTCCAGGTGACCGGCTACATGTACAACACCTTCGCGCAACTGCCGCAGCTCAGCTGGACGGTGGCCGCTGCGCCGGGCGGCGGACTCGACAGCCTCAACGTCGCGGCGTACAAGTCGGCCGGCACGGTCAGCGGCGATCCGATCGCGGTCGGCCGTTGCGGCGGGCAGCCCGGCTTCTGCTCGGAGAGCCTGGTGGCGTTCCAGAACGGCGTGATCGCGACGGCGGGCAGCAACACGGCCGCCAACAAGACCTCGGTTCAGCTCGCGGCGAACAAGGTGCCGACCGCCATCGCGATGACCAACGACAGCGAATTCGCGCTGGTTACCGTCTGGGACACCGTCGCGCTCAAGGGGCAGGTCGCCGTCATCGCGCTCGCCGGCCTGTGCGACAACTGCAGCCCGTACCTGCCCTCCGGCGGCAGCGCCAACGGCATCACGTACAGCGCGTATTACGACTGGTGGCATGAATGGATGGCGCCCTACCCGGGCCTGCCCAACATGGGCAACATCGCCTTCATGAAGATCCTTGGCTACGTGGATCTGCCGGGCATGACGGCGCCGACCGAAGTTGCGGTCACGACCGGGCTGGACCAGTTCCAGACCATGCTCGTGGGCGGCAACTTCATGGGCCAGTCCAACTCGCCCTTGACCAGCAACTGGCAGAACTTCACCAGTTCGGGTGCCAACTACGGCAAGTACGCGAAGGGTGGCGTCGCTGTCGTGATCTCGAAGTCGGAGCAGAAGGTCGCATTCATCGATCTGAAGCCGCTCTTCAGCTACGTCAATGGGGTCTACTTCAGCTCCAATGTCAGTGCCACCAGCAATCTGGGCCAGGCTGACAACCAGTGGCCGTACAGCTTCGCGCAACAGCCTTCGCAGACGCCGACGGTGATCAAGACCGTCTCGCTGTCCGGCAGGCCGACGGCGGTGAAGGCCACGGTGTCCGGCAGCACGCCGCGCGCCTGGGTCGCAACGCAGGACGGCACGCTGCACATCTACAGCCTGGGGGGCTATGCGCCGGGCGGTGCGGTCGCATCGCCGGCCGCCAGCGCCATCGCCGAAGTGGGCAGCGTGGCGAACGTGGGCCGCAATCCGACCTCTATCGCCCTGTCGAAAGGCGAGCCCGACAACAGCAGTGTGGATCCGGTCAACCAGCAGGTCATCGTGGCCTCTCGGGGTGATCGCAAGCTCAGCTGGGTTCGCCTTTCCTCCGGCGGCAATGGCGGGAGCATCGTGCGCACCTTGCAGGACACCCGGCTGATCGATCCGATCGCGGTCGAGGATTCCGACAACTTCGCCAATGCCAGCTATGTGCTGAGCGTTGCCGACAACAGCGCCAAGGCGCTGCGGAACTATCGCTACGGCTCCATCGTGTTCGCGGATGGCGGCGCATGCCCTGCGCCGGGCGGCTGCCCGGTCATCCCGACCAACGGCATCACGCAGGAGTACGGCGGCAGCCTGAGCCTGCCGGGAACGCCGTTCCAGGTGACGACGGCCAACGTGCCCTGATCGTCGCTCTGCGAGCGTCTTTCACCAGCAAACGGCCCGCATCGCGCGGGCCGTTTTTTTATTGATTCAGCTGTGCCAGGCGTTGCGGCGTGCCGACGTCCGTCCAGGGGCCGGCGTAGAGTTCGGCGCTCACCTGTCCGTTCTTCATGGCCATCCGCAGCATCGGCGCGAGGGGGGCCTTCACGCCCCCCGGGTTCCCCGCCGGGATGTCGGCATGACGCGCGAAGAACTCGGCGCGATACAGGGCGATGGTCGAGAAAGTGTTCTTTACCGGCGCTTCGCTGAGGGCCAGGCCGCCGGCATCGATCCCGAAATCGCCCCGAGGGTTGTGCGGCGGATTGGGCACCAGCCACAGATGTGCAAGCCGGCCGCTCTCCACGAAGCGATCGACCGCCGCCTGCGCAAAATCGAATTCCGGCGCAAACACGTCACCCGCCACGACCCAGAACAATTCGCCGAGCAGCGGCAGCGCGCGCACGATGCCGCCGGCAGTTTCGAGCGCCGCACCGAAGTCGCGCCCCTCGTGCGAATAGGAAAGGGTCGAGGCGCCATGCCGACTGCCGAAGCGGGCCGGAATCTGCTCGCCCAGCCAGGCCGTGTTGACCACCACCTCGCTGAAGCCGCCCCGGGCCAGCGCTTCCAGCGGCCATTGCATCAAAGGCTTGCCGCGCACCTCCAGCAGGGGCTTGGGGCTGACATCGGTCAGCGGCCGCATGCGCTCGCCTCGCCCTGCGGCGAGGATCATGGCTCGGATGGTCATTGCGTCTGGACCGCAGCAATCGCGCCGCGCCGCAGCGCATGCTGTTCCGCGTGGCCGGGCATGAACAGGGTCTCCAGCGTGCGCATCACGGCATGCGCCTTCGCCGAATGATCCGCACCGAAATTGCACACATAGACATCGAGCGTCACGCCGCGCTGCTCCGGCCAGGTGTGCACGCAGAGATGCGATTCGGCCAGCAGCACCGTCGCGGTCACGCCGCCCGGACCCTTCGGGGTCGACGGAAAGGCGTGGCAGAGGCGGCCGACCGCCTTCAGCCCCGCGGATTCGGCCGCACCGACACACGCGCCGAGCAGTGCCTCGGCCTCCATCAGCCAGCGCGGCGCGCAGCGGCAATCGTGAAGATCAGCGGTGAGATGCAGGCCTTGCATGGGCGGCACTCTAGCAGCCCCAGGCGAGGCCTCGGGGGCCGCCGAAGGCCCGCCCGCTAAAATGCCGGGCTCCCCTAACCCTGCTCCCAGAAAGCCACACATGGCCAACCAAGCCTTGATGGCCAACGCGATCCGCGCGCTGGCAATGGATGCCGTTCAACTTGCAAACTCGGGGCATCCGGGCGCACCCATGGGCATGGCCGATATGGCGGTTGCACTCTGGGGCGACCATCTCAAGCACAACCCGGCCAATCCGCACTGGTTCGATCGCGACCGCTTCGTGCTGTCCAACGGGCATGCCTCGATGCTGATCTACGCGGTGCTGCACCTCACCGGCTACGCGCTGCCGATCGAAGAGCTCAGGCGCTTCCGGCAACTGCACAGCAAGACCCCGGGCCATCCCGAGACCGGCATCACCCCCGGCATCGAAACCACCACCGGCCCGCTCGGCCAGGGCGTCACCAATGCCGTGGGCTTCGCACTGGCCGAAAAGCTCCTCGCGGCCGAGTTCAATCGTGATGGCCACGAGATCGTCGACCATCACACCTATGCCTTCCTCGGCGACGGCTGCCTCATGGAAGGCATCAGCCACGAAGCCGCCGCGCTCGCCGGCGCCTGGAAGCTCGGCAAGCTGATCGCGCTCTACGACGACAACGGCATTTCGATCGACGGCCCCGTCAAGCCCTGGTTCATCGACAACACCGAAGAGCGTTTCAAGGCCTATGGCTGGCATGTCATCGGCCCCATCGACGGGCACGATGTCAAGGAAGTGACGCTCGCCATCGAAGAGGCGAAGAAGCACGCCGACAAGCCCACGCTCATCATCTGCAAGACGCAGATCGGCAAGGGCAGCCCCAACCGCGCCAACACCGCCAAGGCGCACGGCGAGCCCCTGGGCGTTGAAGAGATCGGTCTTACCCGCAGCGCGCTCCATTGGTCCCACGCGCCCTTCGAGCTCCCTGCCGCGGTGTACGAGGAATGGGATGCCCAGGCCGCCGGTGCCAAGGCGGAAGCCGAGTGGAACGAGCGCTTCGCCGCCTACGAACAGGCCTTCCCCGATCTCGCTGCCGAATTCACGCGCCGCATGAAGGGGGAGCTGCCGAAGAATTTCCACCAGACCGCCTTCGACACCGTCGTCGCCGCCCACACCAAGGCCGAAACAGTCGCCTCGCGCAAGGCCTCGCAACTCGCGCTCGAAGCCTTCACCGCCGCGCTGCCCGAGATGATCGGCGGCAGCGCCGACCTCACCGGCTCCAACCTCACCAACACGAAGAGCACGCCCAACCTGCGCTTCACAGCCGAAGGCGCCGTCGTCCACGCCGAAGGCAACGAGCAGTTCCCCGACGGCATGCTCGGTCGCCATATCAACTACGGTGTGCGCGAGTTCGGCATGGCGGCCATCATGAACGGCTTGGCCCTGCACGGCGGCTTCATCCCCTACGGCGGCACCTTCCTGACCTTCAGCGACTACAGCCGCAATGCGATTCGCATGGCGGCGCTGATGAAGCAGCGCGTCGTGCATGTCTTCACCCACGATTCCATCGGCCTGGGCGAAGACGGGCCGACGCACCAGTCCGTCGAGCATGCGGCTTCGCTGCGGCTGATCCCCAACCTCGATGTCTGGCGCCCCGCCGACACGGCGGAAACCGCCGTCGCCTGGGCGGTCGCGCTGCAGAATGCCACACGCCCCACGGCGCTGCTGCTGTCGCGGCAGAACCTGCCCTATGCACCCAAGAAGGACCTGGGCGACATCAGCAAGGGCGCCTACGTCCTGACCGAGCCGGAAGCCGTCGGCCTCAAGAGCAAGGACACGAAGGCCGTCATCATCGCCACGGGCTCCGAAGTCCAGCTGGCCCTCAAGGCGCAGGAACTGCTGGCCGCGAGGAAGATCGCCGTGCGCGTCGTCTCGATGCCTTCGACCACCACCTTCGACCGCCAGGGCCTCGCCTACAAGAAGGCCGTGCTGCCCCAGGGCACGCCGCGCATCGCCGTCGAAATGGGTGCCACCGACGGCTGGTGGAAGTACGGTGTCGCCGCCGTGGTCGGCATCGACACCTTCGGCGAATCGGCGCCGGCGGGCGTGTTGTTCAAGGAGTTCGGATTCACGGCGGAGAACGTTGCCGCCACGGTCGAGGCAGCGCTCGCGCGCTGACACCGGCCGCCCCTCGCGCTTTCAGTTTTCAATCATCCAGGAGCAAAAGACATGACTATCAAACTCGGCATCAATGGCTTCGGTCGCATCGGTCGCAACGTGCTTCGCGCCGCCGTGCACAACTTCAAGCACGACATCGAGATCGTCGCCATCAACGACCTGCTCGAGCCCGATTACCTCGCCTACATGCTCCAGTACGACTCGGTGCATGGTCGTTTCGATGGCGAAGTCACTGTCGACGGCAACACCCTCATCGTCAACGGCAGGAAGATCCGCCTGACCCAGGAGCGCGACCCCGCGCAACTCAAGTGGAACGAAGTCGGCGCGGACATCGTGCTCGAATCCACCGGCCTCTTCCTGACCAAGGAAACGGCCCAGAAGCACATCGACGCCGGCGCCAGGAAGGTCATCATGTCCGCGCCCAGCAAGGACGACACGCCCATGTTCGTCTACGGCGTCAATGACAAGAAGTACGCCGGCGAAGCGATCATCAGCAACGCCAGCTGCACCACGAACTGCCTCGCGCCGCTGGCCAAGGTGCTCAACGACAAATGGGGCATCAAGCGCGGCCTCATGACCACCGTTCACGCCGCCACCGCCACCCAGAAGACCGTGGACGGCCCGAGCAACAAGGACTGGCGCGGCGGCCGCGGCATCCTCGAGAACATCATTCCCTCCAGCACCGGCGCTGCCAAGGCCGTGGGCGTGGTCATCCCCGAGCTCAACAAGAAGCTCACCGGCATGAGCTTCCGCGTGCCGACCTCCGACGTGTCGGTGGTCGACCTCACGGTCGAACTCGTCAAGGAAGCGACCTACAAGGAGATCTGCGCCGAGATGAAGGCGCAAAGCGAAGGCGCCCTCAAGGGCGTGCTGGGCTACACCGAAGACAAGGTTGTCGCCACCGACTTCCGTGGCGACCCGCGCACCTCCATCTTCGACGCCGAAGCCGGCATTGCGCTCGACGGAACCTTCGTCAAGCTCGTGAGCTGGTACGACAACGAATGGGGCTACTCGAACAAGTGCCTGGAGATGGTGCGCGTGGTGGCCAGGTAAGCCAGCAGCTCCCCAAATACCCAAGCACACGAACGCGCCCGACGGGCGCGTTCTTCATTCGGGGTGCTCGACCGCTCAGACCGGTTCGAGCACGTGGATCACCCGGCTCTCGATCCAGTCCTTCACCTGGGCGCCATAGGCCGCCATGTGCGGCGCCACCGCATGGGCCTGCAGCGCAGCCAGCGTTTCCCATTTCTCGATCACGACGAAAGTGTCGGGCCCGAAGCTTCCTTTCGAAGGCGGCATGCCGGCCGCATCGACGGTGGCGTTGTATTCGATGCAGCCTGCTTCGGCCAGTACCGCCGCCCGGTTTGCCCGGAAGGCGTCGAGGATCCGGCCACGTTGGCCCGGCTTGGCGATGATGACGGCGACGACATGAATCATGCGGATTGGCTCCTGTGAGTTGGATCACGCAATGTAAGGGGGGCGCTCAACGTCGCCAATGGACGGGCCTCGCCCGATGCCATCCGCGCTCCGGCATCTCGTGCGAATGATGCAGGCCCATGCCGTGCGTCATGAAGCCCAGCGCGCCGCGATGGATCAGTGCCTGCGCCACGGCCCTGCTCGCGCTGGCCCGTCCACCGAGCGCCACCGACATGAAGGCCGACTTCGTATAGCGCCGTACCGTCCTTGCTTGCCTGGCGCCGACGATCCGGTCCAGCACCCGGCTGGACACATGCTCCGAATGGCCCTCGTTGGGCATTTGCAGAAGACGCAGCGTCGACTGCAGATCGATGCCCAGCAGCTCCGCGCAATCCGCAGCCGCCTCCAGCGCCTGCACCCCCGCGCAGCCGGTCAGCAGCACACCTCTGCCGTCGAAGTCCCCGTAGAGCACCGCGCTCGATTGGCTCTCCGCCGCGATCGTCGCATGGCCCGGCGGCAACTCGCGCCTCCCCGCCAGCCGGCGAATCCATTGGCCTGACAAGGAGAGCAGTCGCAGCGCTGTCTCCGCCGCGCTCGGCGCCACCCTGTCCTGAACGGCACCCCGGCACCGGCTGAAGGCCGGCAGCAGCGACCCCGTGTACCAGTCGCGTCTTGGAGAAAGCACCGTGAACGGTCCGATGCGTGCGCCGGCAAAAGGCTCGTGCACAGGGATCCGGCGCTTCAAGGCCTCCTCCTCCAGCACCCGCGCAGCCTGCTGCGGGTGGCAGTCCGTCGCGTGCAACCAGGGGCGGTGCATCCACAGCTCGCCCACCTCCAGCTCGCGAAGCACGACCGCCAACCCGGAGGCGTGATCACCGGCCGGATGCGAACTCACCACGTAGTCGACATGCGAACTTGCATAGTGGCGCCGCACATGCGCCACCAGCCGCTCTCCTGTCGCGGCCGTGCCCCCGTCGTAGACCAGCGTCCTGTACCTGTCCGGCGTGCCCCAGCGCACGCAGATTGCCGCGCCGCCCGAAGCGACCGGCAGGAAATCCACCTCGTAACCCATTCACACTCCCTGAATGCACGATTTTCAGCATCACATGACTTGATGCATTATTTTTGCGTCGGCGAGTGTAGCGATTCGTCGAGGATTGGCAAGGTACGATCTGCATCATGTCGATTCATGCACATCGCGCCTCGCTTGGCGACGTGGTCGCCGTCCGGGCGGGCCACCCCTTTCGCGGCTCGATCGAAGCGCTGTGCGACGGACCCGTGCGCGCCGTCCAGATGAAAGACCTGGACCCGCTCGACGGCATCCACTGGCCCGGCGTCGTGCGTACCCAGCTCGGCGGGCGACGGCAAGCCGACTGGCTCCTCGACGGCGACCTGCTCTTCGTCTCCCGCGGAACGCGCTTCTATGCGGCCTGCGTCGACGCGCCGCCCGGCGCCGCCGTGTGCGGACAGCACCTCTTTCACCTGCGCGTCAAACGCGGCAGCAGCTTGATCCCGGCCTTCCTCGCCTGGCAAATCAACCAGCCGCCTTTCCAGCGCGAGCTGCGCCGATCGGCCGAGGGCTCCAGCCAGCTGAGTGTGCGTCGCCCGGTCCTCGAAGCCCTGCCCATCGGCATCCCCTCGCTGGACGATCAGAAGCGCATCGTCGAACTCGCACAGCTCGCCAGGCGGGAGCGGCAGTTGCACCAGCAACTCATCCGCAACCGCGAACGGCTGCTCGAATCCATCGCGGAAACCTTGAGCACCGCCTGCGACACTGCACAGGACAAGACATCAGGGAGCGAAAGACAATGAAGCAGACCCCCATCAGCCAGGACAGCATCAACGCCGCCGTCTGGGCTGCCTGCGACAGTTTCCGTGGCACTGTCGACTCGAGCATCTACAAGGACTACGTCCTCACCATGCTCTTCCTCAAGTACGTCTCCGACGTCTGGCAGGACCACTACGAGAGCTACACGAAGGAATACGCCAACGCCGAACCGGGCCTCGTCGAGGAACTGCTCAAGACCGAACGCTTCGTCCTGCCGCCCAGCGCGAGCTTCTACGCCCTGCACGAAGCCCGCTTTGAGCCCGGCAACGGCGAGCGCATCGACAAGTCCCTGCACGCCATCGAGGACGCCAACCTGGCCAAGCTGCGCGACGTCTTCCAGGACATCAGCTTCAATGCCAGCAGGCTCGGTGACGAGCAGCAGAAGAACGACATCCTTCGCCACCTGCTCGAGGACTTCGCCAAGCCCGAGCTGGACCTGAGCCCCAGTCGCGTGGGCAACCTCGACGTCATCGGCAACGCCTACGAATACCTGATCAAGAACTTCGCCTCCACCAGCGGCAAGAAGGCCGGGGAGTTCTACACCCCGCCCGAGGTCTCCGAGCTCATGGCGCGCCTGATGAACCCGCAGGAAGGCGAGGACATCTGCGATCCGACCTGTGGGTCCGGCTCACTGCTGCTCAAGTGCGGCCGTCTGATTCGCGAGCGCACCGGCTCGCGACGCTATGCGCTCTATGGGCAGGAATCCATTGGCAGTACCTGGGCGCTCGCCAAGATGAACATGTTTCTGCATGGCGAGGACAACCATCGCATCGAATGGGGCGACACCCTCCGCAACCCCAAGCTTCTTGCGGGCGACACGAGCCTGCGGCACTTCGATGTCGTTGTTGCAAATCCGCCGTTCAGCCTCGACAAGTGGGGCTTCGACACAGCGCAGCACGACCCGTTCGGCCGGTACCGCCGCGGCATTCCACCAAGGACCAAAGGCGATCTCGCCTTCATCCTGCACATGATCGAAACCATGAAGGCCGGCACTGGGCGCATGGCGGTCGTGGTGCCGCACGGCATCCTGTTCCGGGGTGCAGCCGAAGCCCAGATCCGCCAGAAGCTCGTCGAGGAAAACCTCCTCGACGCTGTCATCGGCGTGCCTGAGAAATTGTTCTATGGCACGAGCATCCCGGCAGCCGTCCTCGTGTTTCGCAGCAAGAAGAAGGACGGCAAGGTCCTCTTCATCGATGCGAGTCGCGAATTTCATCCCGGAAAGAACCAGAACCTGCTTCGCGAGGTCGACCTCGAGCGAATACTGGCCGCGTACGCGGCGCGCACCGAGGTCGAGAACTACGCGAGCCTTGCCACGCTCGAGGACATCGCGGCGCAGGACTTCAACCTCAACATCGTTCGGTACGTGCACGACACCCAACCGGCGCTCAAGTACGACATGGGTGAATTGCTGCGGGAGGAAATGGAACTCAAGAGGCAGTGGGATGGCGTCCAGGAGGAGATCGCCGGCTACCTGAAGGAGCTGGGCTATGACTGAATCGCAATCTCGCCCGCGCGCGATGGCTCCTGAGGACTGGAAGCAGCTGAGACTGGGCGACGTAGCCACGTTCAAGAATGGATTGAACTTCACCGAGACCGACGACGGCGAAGCCATCAAGATCGTTTCCGTCTCGGACTTCAAGCGGCACACGAAGCTCGCGAGCACGGAGGGTCTTGCGACGATCCGCGTTTCAAGACGGGTCCAGGACGGGGACTTGCTCGCCTCGGGTGATCTGCTCTTCGTCCGGTCGAACGGCAACAAGGCTCTCGTGGGTCGTTGCCTCTTCTTTCCGACAGTGTCGGAGAGGCTGGCCTACTCCGGATTCACGATTCGCGGGCGAGTCAACCGAAGCGTATTGCTTCCCGAGTTCGCTTCCCAGTTGATGAGGTCGGAAACGGTGCGCCAACAGATCGCAGTCGGACGCGGCGGCACCGGCATCAGCAATCTGAGCCAGGACGCGCTGGCCAACATCTCGATCCTGGTTCCTTCGCTGAAGGAGCAGGAAGAACTGGCACGCGTGCTGGATGCGACGGATCGAGCGATCAACATTTCGGAGCGCCTGCTGGAATACAGCCGCAAGCGCAAGCAGGTGCTCCTGAATGAATTGCTCACCGGCGCTCGCCGCCTTCCGGATCGCCGAAACCAGAGGCCCCCGGAATGACGGCGACGGTGTCGGCAAGGCTCCGCCGCCATGCAACCGTCCCGGCGCCTGTGTCAGCCAGTCTGGCGCGCCGTCGTCCCGCGAAGTTGCCTGGGAGCCGCAGTCCGTGAGCCGCGCACCCTCCACGCACGAGCATGAACTCGCCCAGGTCTGCGCGCTGCACGTGCTCTGCAACCTGGGCTGGCAATACCTGAGTCCCTCCGCATGCCTTGAACTCCGAGGCAGTACGCGGGAGGTTCTTCTCAGACCCCGGCTGGTCGACTTCCTGCACACGCGCCGCTTCGACTACAAGGGCACGCGCTATCCCCTGTCGCCCAGCGGCATCGAGCAGATCCTGCGTGAGCTCTCCGCCCTGGGACTGGGTGACGGCTTGCTGGCCGCCAACGAGCGCCTCTACGCGAAGCTCGCCTTCGGCATCACGGTCACGGAGTTCATGCCCGACGGCAAGAAGCATCAGCCGACGATCGCCGTGATCGACTGGGCCGATGCCGCTGCCAATCGCTTCGAGGTGACGGAAGAACTCGGCGTGCTCTCAAGCCAGGGTACGCATCATCGCGCGCCGAACATCGCGGGCTACGTCAACGGCATTCCGCTGGTGGCAATGGAGGTCAGGCCGCCGAGTGGTCCGCACGGGCGAAGTGTCGACGGGCACAGCGATGCGATGGTGGCCGAAGGCATCAGCCAGCATCTTCGCAATCAGCGCGAGGACGAGGTGCCGCTTCTCTTCGCCTACGCGCAGCTGTTGCTGTCGATCAGCCAGATCGACGGCCGCTACGGCACGACGCGGACGCCGGCGAAGTTCTGGTCGCAATGGAACCGGGAGGAAGAGTTCGACGATGCGCATATGCGCTCGGTGAAGAGCATGCCGCTCTCTGCCGAGACGCGCACGGCCTTGTTCGAAGGCAAGCCGGCCGCCCTTCGCGAAGCTTTCGACTCGCTGCAGTCGGAGCCTGTGCGGGTCGACGGCAAGGATCGTCTGCTCGTGAGCCTGCTCACGCCTTCGAGGTTGCTGGAGTTCCTGCGCGGCTACGTGCTGTTCGATCGCCGGGCAGGGAAGATCGTTGCGCGGCATCACCAGTTCTTTGGTGCGCGCGCATTGCTCGAGCGCTTCGCATCCCTGGGACCCGAAGGCTCGCGCCAGGGCGGCGTGGTCTGGCACACCACCGGGTCAGGCAAGAGTTTCACGATGGTGTTTCTTACCAAGGCGATGCTGCTGCGCGAAGGCCTGAAGGAATGCCGCGTGATCGTGGTGACCGACCGACTGGACCTGGAGCATCAGCTGGCCCGCAACTTCATCACCAGCGGCGCCTTCGGTTCGTCGATCGCGACGCACAAGGAGGGAGAGCGCAGCAAGGCGTCCACGGGGCGGGACCTGGCCCGGCGAATCGGCCAAGGCAACGAGCGGATCACCTTCGCGCTGCTGCAGAAGTTCAACACCGCCTCTCGGCTGCCGGAGTGCCGCAACGATTCGTCCGACATCATCGTGCTGGTCGACGAAGCCCACCGCAGCCATGGCGGTGAGCTGCACGAACGCATGCGCAAGGCCTTGCCGCGCGCGGCTTATGCGGCCTTCACCGGCACGCCGCTGTTGAAGGAAGAAAAGACGGCGCAACGCTTTGGCCCGATCGTGCATACCTACACGATGCAACGCGCCACCGACGACCACACGGTGGCGCGCTTGCTCTATGAATTGCGCGTGGTCGACCTGGGTGTCGATCCGAAGGCGGCGGACCGCTGGTTCGACAGCATCACCGCCCGACTCTCCGCGACGCAGCGCGCCGACCTGAAGAAGAAGTATGCAAGCCGAGGTGCCGTGCATGGCGCGGCAAACCGCATCGGACTGATCGCCTGGGACATCGCCACGCATTTCAGCGAAAATTTCAAGAAGATCGCGCCGGGCTTGAAGGGGCAGGTCGCCACCGCCAGCAAGCGTGATGCGATCCGCTACAAGAAGGCGCTCGACGCGACCGGGCTGGTCAGCAGCGCGGTGGTGATTTCGCCTCCCGATGTTCGCGAGGGCGACGCCGAGGTCGACGAAGACAGCATGACCGAGGTGCGCACATGGTGGAAGGAGAACGTGCTGGCCCACGGCCACGACGCCGCCCACTACGAACGGCAGGTGCTGCACGACTTCGGCACCGATGAGGGTCCGGATCTGCTGATCGTGGTCGACCGCCTGCTCACGGGTTTCGACGAGCCACGCAATGCGGTTCTCTACATCGACAAGCCGCTCAGGGGCCACAACCTGATCCAGGCGGTCGCGCGCGTGAACCGGCTGCACGATGGCAAGCGCCATGGCTTGCTGGTGGACTATCGCGGCATCCTCAAGGAGCTGGACACGGCGATTCGCGCCTATCAGGATCTGGAGAACCAGACGCAGGGCGGCTTCGACGCCGGTGATCTCGAAGGCCTCTACGCCGAGGTGGGCACGGAGTACGTGCGGCTGCCGGTGCTGCATCAGGCGGTGTGGTCCTTTTTCGAGGGCGTGGCGAACCGCCGCGACCCCGAACAGCTGCGCCTGGCGCTGAGCCCGCGCTTCGTGAGCGACGGCGAAGGCGGCGAATACGACGAGCGGCAGAAGTTGCGCGATGACTTCTCGGCGGCGCTCACGGCCTTCGGCCAGTGCCTGCAAACCGCGTTGTCGTCGCGGAGCTTCTTCGAGGACAGTGACTATTCCGAAGCGCTGATCGCGCAGTACAAGCAGGACCTGCGTCTTCTCTGCGACCTGCGTCGGGCGGTGCGGCGCGATGCCATGGAAACGGTGGACGTCAGCCAGTACGAGGCGCAGATCCTCAGGCTGGTGGATCATCAGGTGATCGGCAAGGACGTGCGTCAGCCAGAAGCCCGCTACCTCGTGCAAGAGCTGGCCCGGGCCGAGGTTGTCGAAACATGGTCCGAGGACAAGACCCGCAACGAAGCAGACCTGATCAGGACCCGCTTGCGCAAGACCATCGAGGTGGATCTGGCCGAAGATCCCTATGCGCAAGAGATCTTCTCCGAGATGCTGAAGAGCGCGATCGCCGAGGCCGAGGCGATGTTCGATCACCCGCAGAAGCAGTACGCGCTTTTTCGCGAGTTCGAGGATCGCATCGACCGGCGCGACACGCCCGGCATGCCCGAGACTCTGGTGGCCAATCCGCAGGCCAGGGCGTACTTCGGCGCGATCCTCATGTCGCTGGGGGACGAGGCTGCATCCCGGCTCAATGCCGCGGAGCGAAACCGGCATGTCAACCACGCGCTCGCCATCAGCCGGATCGTCCAGCATGCCGTGGCGGAACACTCGCTCAACCCGCAAAGCATCGAGGGTGCGGTTCGCCGGAATGTGCTGACCCTGCTCTACCCGGTGCTGGGGCTGGACAGGACGAATGCGGTGATCGGCCATGTCCTGCACATCACGCGGGTCGGTCTGAGCCGGCATGCGTGACATCGCCGGTATCGCGAAGCAGATGCCGCGAAGCCGACGGTGTGCGGCCCGAGCGACGCGCCAGTGCGTCGCTCAAGCCATCACGATCACCATCCAAAGCACGCCGAAACGGTCGCTCACCATGCCGAAGGACGGGGAGAAGAAGGTCTTGCCCAGCGGCATCTGCACCTCGCCGCCATCGCCCAGTGCGTCGAACAGGCGCTTCGCCTCCGCCTCGTTCGCCGCATTGAGGGAGAGGGCGAAGCCCTTGAAGACCGGCGCTTCGGTCGTCATGCCGTCGGAGGCCATCAGTTCGGTGTCGCCGATCTTGAAGGACGAATGCATGATCTTGTTCTCGGAACCGGGCGGGCACATGCCGGGCTTGGGCGGCTCGGGGCTGTCCTTGAAGCGCATCAGCATCGACACTTGTGCGCCGAGCTTGGCTTTGTAGAAGTCGAGCGCTTCTTCGCAGCGGCCGTTGAAGAAGAGGTAGTTCTGGACTTGCATGGCATTTCCTTTCGGGGGTGAGGGATGCTGGTGGCTCGCGAACAGGCGGGCGAAGACGTTGTGTTGTGTACAACGTCCACAAAAAATAGCAAAGATAATGGACGCTGTCCACATGAAACCCTCCTCCAGAAAGGCCGACTCCAGCGCCGCACCGGCAGCGCGCAGTACCTATCGCCATGGCGACCTGCGGCGCGCCTTGCTCGAAGCCGGCATCGCGCTGGCCCGCCGGGGCGGCCCCGATGCCGTCGTGCTGCGCGAGGCCACGCGGCGCGCCGGCGTCGTTCCCAATGCCGCGTATCGGCACTTCGCGAGCCGGCTCGACCTGTTGCAGGCGGTGCGTGCGGCGGCCCTGTCCGCCGTGGCGCTTGCCATGGAAGCGGAGCTGGCGGCCTTGCGCCCCACGGGCAACGCGGCGGACGACGCGCGTGCGGGCGTGCGGGCCGTGGGCACCGGCTATCTGCGATTCGCCCAGGCCGAGACGGGCTTGTTCCGAACGGCCTTCGCGTCGCCGGTCGACGTCGGCGGTGTGCCCGATGCGGCCAAGAGCGGGAACAGCGGGCTCGATCCATTCCAGCTCCTCGGTACCGCGCTCGATCGCCTGGTCGATGCTGGCGCGATGCCGCCATCGCGTCGGCCGAACGCCGAGTTCCTCGCATGGTCCGCGGTCCACGGCATGGCCCTGCTGATCATCGACGGCCCGCTGAGACGGCTGCCAAGGGTGCAGACAGAGGCGCTCGGCCAGCGTCTGCTCGACATGGTTGAAAAGGGCCTTTAGCCGCGTTCCGCTGTCTCCTGCGCGACAGTGCGACGTTGCCTGCACAGGTCGCGGATTCCTCGGATTCCCCTTGTGAGGAGATGGGCCGACAGCAGGCGCAACCGGGCGTGACAGGTGCGGCGCGCGTGAACTTGTTCCTGTACGATGCCTCTCGCGGCGAGGAGACTTCGTCCCCTTTTCGCGATCTGTCAGGGAGTCGAATACAACATGAAGAATGGCTGGCCCGCCATCGAACCGTCTGCGCCCCGCTCCGCGATGTCGTGGGTGCGAGGTGCTTGTCGGCGGCGATCAAGGAGCCGCCTTCAAGGCCACTGCGAGAACCATCGCGCTCCGCCTTCCGTCGTCGTACTCTGCTCCCCGGACATGCATGATCTGCCGCTGCGTATGCAGGGCAGTCAGGGATGGAAGCCATGGTCACGCAGCAGGGGTCGACATCGAAGTCGGGATACATGACCGGCCGGGAATCGTGGTTCGCGCCGCACAGCGGCGATATCGAAATCCTGTGCTGTCTCGACGCCCATGGGCGCCGGTGCATCGTCAAGCGCCTCAGGCCGGACAGGGGTTCCCGGACCGGGCGAGCGCATCTGCGCAACGAGCAGCGCATGCTCGGGCAGTTGCTGGGAGTCGCCGGCTGCGCCCAGCTGGTTCCTGACCTCCAGAGCGATCACGAGCTGGTCTACGAAGACACGGGCGGCGTTCCGCTCGATGCGGCGGGTCGACTCGGTGCGGTCACGCTCGAGGAGTTCCTCGATCTCGCCATCCGCATCGCGGAGATCGTCGCCTCCGTTCACGCAAGAGGCGCGATCCACAAGGACATCAATCCGGCCAACATCCATATCCACCCCGAAACCGGTGCTCTTGAGCTCGTCAACTTCGAGCTCTCGAGCGCCTTCGTCGAAGACCATCCGGCTTTCGCGCCGCCGAACAGGATCGAGGGCACGCTGGCCTACATGTCGCCGGAGCAGACCGGCCGCGTGAATCGCGCGGTCGACTACCGCACCGACTTGTACTCGCTGGGTGCGACGCTCTACGCGCTGGCCTGCGGGCGCCCGCCCTTCGAAGACGTCGAGCCGATGGATCTGCTGCATGCACACATCGCGCGCCGGCCGGAGCCGCTGCCTTCGCGGGTGCCCTGGATGCCTGCCGCGGTGTGGCGCGTCATCGAAGCGCTGCTGTCGAAGGAGCCCGAAGCGCGCTACCAGAGCGCAGGCGGTGTCGTTCATGACCTGTCGCGGCTGCGCGATGCGCAGCATGCCGCACAGGATCTCGACAGCGTCGTGCTGATGCGCCATGACCTCGCATTGACGATGCGCTCCCCACGGCGTCTCCATGGCCGCGACCAGGAGCTCGCCATGCTGATGGGGTCGATGGACCGCGTGGCGGGCGGGTGCTCGCAGGCCTGGTTCGTCAGCGGCAATGCCGGGGTCGGCAAGACCGCGCTCATCCATGAGCTGCACCGGACGTTGACCCTGCGGCGCTGGACCTTCGTGTCGGGCAAGCACGAACAGTATTCCTCCGACAGGCCGATGGACGGCCTGTGCCAGGCGCTGCGCCAGATCAGTCAGTTCGTGCTGGCCGAACCCGAAGCGGTGGTACGGCGCGTCCGTGCGTCGCTGCTGGGGGCCCTTGGCGGCGGTGCGGCCGCGCTGACCGAACTCGAGCCCGAGTTGAGTCTGTTGCTGGGCTCGCAGCCGCCGGCGGCTTCCGTGGACCCGATCGACTCGCAGCATCGTCTGATCGGATCGCTCGCCCGTTTTGTGCGCACGCTGGCCGAAGGCGATACGCCGCTGCTGCTGTTTCTCGATGATCTCCAATGGGCCGACGCCCCGACCCTCGATTTCGTCGAGGCGCTCCTGTCGTCGTCGAACAGCGGGCGGCTGTTCTTCATCGGCGCCTATCGCGATGCCGAACTGGACGCGAGCCAAGCGCTCGCGCGGCGGATGCGCAGCGCCGGAAGCGCCATCGCGTCGACGCCGCTGATACGGCTGCAGTCGCTGCGGCAGGAGCATGTGAACAACATGCTGGCCGACATCATGGGTATCGATCCGATCTCCGTATCGTCGTTGTCCGAGTTGCTGCGGGCCAAGACGGAAGGCAATCCCTTGCACATCGTGACGCTGCTGGCGGCGCTGGTGAGGGAGGGCAGCGTCACACCCGAGCCCTCGGCCATGACTTGGCGCTGGGACATGGAGGCCGTGCGGCGAAGCGCGTCGACCGGGAACATGCTGGCGATGCTCACGGGTCGCCTCGCCAGGCTCGCACCGGCCACCGCGCACCTGCTGTTCGTCGCTGCCTGCATCGGCAGCGACTTCGATCTCCGGCGGCTGGCGCTGGCCTGCGGCCAGGACGCGAAGGAGATCGTGAACCGCCTGCTGCCGGCGCTGGAACAGGGCCTGATCACCACCACCAGCGCAAGTCAGTTCGTCGGGCTGGAGCCCGACCTGCCCCTGCACTTCTGTCATGACAAGATCCAGCAGGCCGCATATCAGTCGCACGACGAAGCGGCCCGGATGCGGCAGCATCTGCATATTGCGCGCCGCTTCGCCGCTGCGCGGCCCGCGGGGACGCACGGCCTGGGCGCGGCGGAACACTATGCGCTTGCCGCACCACTGGTGACCGATGCGGCCGAACGCCGCAAGGTGCGGCGCCTGCTCCTGGAGTCGGCCGTCGTCAGTCGCAAGGCCGGAGCCTACAGTCGCGCCGAGCGTCTGCTGCAGGTCGCCATCGGGCTGCTCGACCAAGCGGCCTGGATGCGCGATCGCGAAGGCACCTTCAGGCTCCATGCCGAACTCCATCTGGCCATGTTCGGTCTGGCGCGCGCCGATGAGCTCGAGCGCATCTACGCCGTTCTCGAGCAGCATGCCGAGTCACCGCTGGAACTGGTCGATCCGGCTTGCTCTCAGGTAGTGAACCTGAGCAACGCACTGCGCCATGGCGAGGCGCTCGCCCTGATCGGCGGCTTGCTCGGCCAGCTCGGCATGCCGCTGCCCGAACGGGACATCGGCGGTCTCGTGGAGATGGAGCTCGAACGCTTCTATCGCCTGATTCAGAACGGCGGCCTGGCGCGTCTGTCGTCGCCGACGCGCGTCACCGACGAAGTCCTGATCGGCGCGGTCAAGCTCATGAGCCGCGCACTCACCGCCCTGCACCGCGAGACGCGTGAGCTGGCGCACTGGATCGTGCTGCGCTGCGCATGCCTGTGGCTGGAGCGCGGATACCACCCGTCCATCGTCAGCCCCGCCACGTGCGTGGCCTATACGCTGATCGCCGTCCGCAACGACTACGCAATGGCCTATCGCGTGGCCTTGTCCTTCATCGATGCGGCGGCCGACGCCGAGGGCTGCGTCGAACTCGGGCGCGCGCGCTGCATCTTCTCGATCTTCGCTGCGCACTGGTTCGAGCCGCTCGAGCAAGCCGCGGTCCGGGCGCGCGCGGCCTACGAGCAATGCATGCGCGCAGGCGATCTGGAATTCGCCGGCTACGCCTTGGTTGCGACCCAGCTTGCTTCGGTCGACTGCGCAAGCTCGCTCGCAGCCGCTGCGACCGAGGTCGAGGCAGCGATTGCCTACACGACCAAGGTCGGCAATTGGCACCAGACCCAGGTTTACGAAGGCGTTCGGTGGATGCTCGCGTCATTGGGCGCGGGGGTTCAGGCGGAAGACGTCGGTGGATCCGATGCGCACGGATACGATGAAGTGCGGAACGCGGCGACGCCCCAGATGCTCGGCACGGCGCACGCATGCAGGGCTTTTTCGGCATTGGTGTTCGACGACGTGGTCGCACTCGAGAGGCACGCTGCCAGCGCGACGCTGCTGAGCGACGCCGTCGCGGGCGTCTACACGACGACCTACATCAACGTCGCGGATTCCATGGCGTTGTTGAACCGGCTGCGCATCGCGAGCGACGACCAGCGACAGATGCTCATGGAAGCCGTCGAGCGCAATCAGCGCTGGCTGGCGGAGCGGGCACAGGACATGCCGCTGAACTTCGCGCACCTGCATGCCTTGGTCGAAGCCGAATACCTCGACATGAAGAACCAGCCGTGGGAAGCGTTGCGCGGCTTTTCCCGCGCCGTGCAAATGTCCCGCGACCATCGTCGCCCGCTGCACCATGCCATCGCGACCGAGCGCGCCGGCTTGTTCTGCATGCGCCGCGGCCTCGATACCGAAGGCCGGCGCGAACTTCGGCGCGCGCGATCCCTGTACGCGGCCTGGGGTGCCGATGCCAAGGTGCGGGCGATGGCGCGTCAATGGCGCTTTCCGGCCGAAGACGACCCCGGGTCGAAACGCGAGGCCATCAGCTCGCCCGGCGCCGCAACTGATGCGCAGGCGCTGGTGCGCGCCTCCCAGGTGCTGGCCGCGGAGACCGATCGTGCCCAGCTCATCGGGCGCATGGTCGACATCGTCGGGAAGCTCGGCGGTGCCACGGGTGTGGTGCTGCTGCTCCAGGACGATGAGGATGGCGAGTGGTACATCGAGGCGAGCCGCCGCGCCGACGTCGATCCAGCAGCGGATCTGCCCTTGCGCGAGCGCAGGCGCTTGCTGCCCGACGATCCATCGCCGGACGTTCCCGTGAGTGCCTTTCGCCTCGGTCTTCAGACTCGAAGCCCGGTCAGTTCGGAAGATGCCGTGGCTGATCCGCGCTTTGCGCTGGAGCCGTATTTCGCCGGTGTCGCCATGTGTTCGCTGCTGGCCGTGCCGGTACTGGTGCGTTCGCGCGTGAGCGCCTTCCTGATGCTGGAGAACAGGCTCACACGCGGCGCCTTCACGCGAGATCGGGTCGAGGCGGTGGCGCTGCTCGGTGCCCAGCTTGCGATTTCCATCGACAACGCAAAGCTGTACCAGGCGCTCGAGCGCAGGGTGCAGGACCGCGCCGACGATGCGCGTGAACTGCTGGAACTGAATCAAGAGGTCATCGAGCATTCGAGCATCGGCATCGTGGTCGCGCGGCCCGACGGCAAGCTGGTGCAGGTCAACGCCGCCGCGGCGCGCATCGTGGGCGCCGACGTCGACAGGCTCCTGGAGCAGAACTTCCACGCCCTGCCATCGTGGAAGGCCTGTGGCGCCTACGACGCGGCGATGGAGGTGTTGAGCACTGGAAGGCCGATGCGAATCCAGACGCGGCTCGTCAGTTCCTTCGGCAATTCGCTGCAGGTGGACTGGAGCTTCTCCACCTTCGCCAGCCAGGGAGAGACAAGGCTCCTTTCGCTGATCCAGGACGTGAGCGAGGCCAGCGAAGCCGCGCAGACCCTGCTGAAGGCCAAGGAAATGGCGGAGCTCGCAGCGCAGACGCGGTCCGCCTTCGTCGCCAACATCAGCCACGAAATCCGCACGCCGCTCAACGCGATCATCGGCATGTCCTACCTCGCGCTGAAAGGCGAACTGCCGCGTCGTCAGCGTGACTACCTGCAGAAGATCCAGCAGTCGGGTCGCCATCTGCTCGATGTTGTCAACGAAGTGCTGGATTTCTCGAAGATCGAGGAAGGCAAGCTCTCCACGGAGGAGCGCGACTTCACGCTCGACGAAGTCTTCGAGACGGTGATGAACGTGGTGGGCGACCGTGCGGCGGCGAAGGGCCTCGAACTGCTGCTCGACGTCGGTCCCCGTGTGCCCACCGAACTGAGTGGAGACGCGTTGCGCCTGGGGCAGATCCTGATCAACTACGCAACCAACGCCGTGAAGTTCACGTCCCGCGGGGAGGTCGTGATCTCCGTGCACGTCGTGGAACAGACGGCGCGCGATGCGCTGCTGAAGTTCCAGGTTCGCGACACCGGCATCGGCTTGTCGCCCGAGCAGCTGGCGCGGCTCTTCCAGCCCTTCGAGCAGGCCGACACGTCGACCACGCGACAGTTCGGCGGCACCGGCCTCGGTCTTGCGATCTGCAAGCGGCTGGCTGCGCTCATGGGCGGTGAAGTGGGTGTGCAAAGCCAGGAAGGTCGCGGCAGCACATTCTGGGCGACGGTCCGCCTGCGGGTTCGAAGCGCGACACGCTCGTACGTCCTGTCGGCGAGCGGGAGCCTGTCCGGCTTTCCCGCCGGACAGTCCGAGGTCGAGGCGATGCGCCCGCCCGCCCTCCTGGGTGGAACGCGCGTGCTGCTGGTCGAGGATGACCCTCTCAACCAGCAAGTCGCGTTCGATCTGCTGCGCGACGCCGGGGTTCATGTGGATGTCGCGGGCGACGGTCGGGCGGCACTGGCCCAGCTCGAAGCGCATGAGTACGACGCGGTGCTGATGGATGTGCAGATGCCGGTGATGGACGGCTTGAGCGCCACCCGCGAACTGCGCAGGCGCGAGGGCCATCGCCAGCTCCCCGTGATCGCAATGACCGCCGAAAGTGTCGCGACGGCGCGCGAGCGGTGTCTGGATGCCGGCATGAACGACTGCCTGAGCAAGCCGGTGGATCCGGATGAGCTTCTGCGTGTGCTGGGCCGCTGGACCGCTTTCCGGCCTGCCGACAGAAGCGAGGCCTTGTTGTCGGGCGATCTGCCTTCCGTCGAGGGGCTCGACACCCGCGCCGGCTTGCACTACCTCGGCGACAAGGTCGACGCCTACCTTGATTTCCTTCGCATCTTCTTCGCGGATGAAGCCGACATGCCGGCCCGTCTGCGTGAGCAACTGAGGGCGGGCGATCTTGATCATGCCTACCGCACCGTCCACACCTTCAAGGGGCTGGCCGCCACAGTCGGCGCGCACACGCTGAACCGGCAGGCGATCGAGCTCGAATCGGTGCTCTCGCCGACGCATGATGCCGAGGCCGTCGCTTCAGCGCTTGCATCGCTGGAGCGCACGCTTGTGGCCTTGAGGGCCGCGGTATTCGATGCCCTGCCATCGGTGCGGACCGGCACCGAAGCAGCGTCGCCTGTGCGCCGGCTTCTGCTGGTCGACGACCACCCCGCCAATCGTCTGGCCTTGCGTACGCAGGTGGAGTCCTTGGGGTGGCACTGCATCGAGGCGCGTGACGGTCTGGAGGCGATGACGCATTGGAAGGCCGGTGGCATCGATGCCATCCTGACCGATCTGCACATGCCGGGCATCGACGGCCATGCGCTCGCGCGCGCCGTCCGGGAGCACGAAGCCGCGACCGGCGCGCCGGGTGTGCCCATCATCCTCGTGTCGGCGGATTCGATACGGACTGACGATCCTCTCATCCAGGCCAGCGGGATCGATGTCTGCCTCACAAGACCCGTGGAGGCTGAAGCGCTCGCGCGCGCACTGACGCGGGCCGTCTCGAACGCGCCGCCGGGTTCGGCGCCGCCTGCGGCGCATGCGAAAGAAGAGTCGGCACTCCCGCCAGCCGCCTTCAGTGTCGACGCCCTGCACGGGATGTCGGGCGATGCACCCGACATCGAAAGCAGCTTCTTGCTCGCTCTCCTGGAGTCGAACTCGCGCGATCTGGAAGAACTCGAGCGCCATGTCGCGGCGAATCAGCTCGGCGCGGCGGCGTCGGTGGCGCATCGCATTGCCGGCGCGGCGCGCATCGTGAAGGCCGACGATGTCAACGGGTCCTGCGAAGCCATCCGGGCGGCCGCCACGGCGGCGGACTTTCCGCTTGCAAAGTGCGCGGTCGGCGATCTTCGGGAGGCCATGGGTCGCTTCGAACGCGCGGCCAGACAACTTCTCGATCAACAGGCCCGTTCCAAGTCGCGCGAAGCGGGTGAGCTCCTGGCTCTGGGCAATGCCGCAATCCAGCATGCCGGCGTGGGCGTGGCGATCTTCTCCGACGACGGCGCCTGCCTGCTCGCCAATCCGAAGGCCGTCGCGATCATGAGCGCCGCAGGCGACGGACGCGAATCACTGCATCTTCACACCGGGGAGGCCTGGCGAGGCTGCGGCGCGCACGAGTTGGCGCTGGCGGTGTTGCATGATCGGATCCAGAGGCGCCTGCAGTGCGAACTCTCGCCCCTTTCAGGGCAGAGCGTCTGGGTGGAATGGCAGCTCTCGACTTTCGAAAGCGAAGGCAGCCTGCGGCTGATGGCGCTGATGCACAACATCACCGAATACAAGCTGGCGGAAAGCGCGTTGAGCAGCAGCGACGCCTATCACCGGGACCTGTTCGATCTGTCGCCGCGTGCCTTGGCGGTCGCTGATCCTCTCAGCGACGAGATCGTCGATTGCAATGCCGCCGCGGCGCGTCTATGGGGCTTCGACGGCAGGGAGGCGGTGATCGGACTGCGTTTGCTGGATCTCTCGGACCTGGTGCAAGCCGACGGGCCCGCCGCCGGTATGCATCTGCAGCGGCTGCGCGAAGCCATGGCGCGCGGTGGCGCGTGCTTCCAATGGCACTATCGCAGGCCGACCGGCGAACGCTGGTCGGCGCGTGTGGATCTGGCTTTCTTCAACCATCGTGGACGTCTGCTCATGCACATCGCCTTCGATGACCTCACGTCCGAAGAGAGCGCGGGCGCGCTGCTCGCCGCCATGCAGTCATGACCTGCGCCCGGCTCGACATCGGGAGCGACGGCGGGTGGCGCGCGGTCGCCTCGCATGAAGCGATGCGCAAGAGAAGCTGATTCCCCGGGCGCGAGGGCCGTGCAATGCGGCCTCTTCCGATGCGCCAGCTGCGGACCAGCTTCCGCGGCCTTCGCCCCGAAGGCGCCATGAATTCGCGCGGTTCGAGTTCCATGACTTGCGGCGATCCATTCTCCTTTCGGTGAATTCGTCGCGCTACTGCGTGGGGCGATCCTTGGGTCGGACCGCGCACAGCATCGCGAAGTCTTCGATCGCGCGTGAGGGATGTCGCCGAGGTTTCCTATCGAAAACCCTAGGTCGCCGAGTCATTTCGCGTCGCAAGCCCACTCAGCGCTCGGCACTTGGTCCGATTCGAAAAGGCATCTCGCCGGCTTGGACATGCGGAATGAAGGGCCTGCACTCGAATTGCGCCCGCAACGAAGGTCCATCAAGGAATGGCGCAAGCGACGAAGTGCATCTGTTTCATCGAACTTCAAACTTTCTTTCAGGGATTCATGAACAAGTCGTATCGAATCGTCCGGAACTCGGCGACGGGGCAATGGGTGGTGGCCTCGGAACTGACCAGGAGTCGCAGAAATACTTCGGTCACCAAGCGGATTCTGGGAGTGGCAATTCTGTTGGCAGGCGTGGCGGCTGGTGCGGGCGCGCTGGATGGTGGCACGGCCACGGGTATTGGCGCCGTTGCAATTGGTCCAGGCAGTACCGCGAATAACCGTTCTTCCATTGCAATCGGAGAGAATGCGCTCGCGGACCCCGGCTATACCGGTACCTCTGCCATGGCGATCGGTTCGGACGCCCAGGCGACCGGCATGCAGTCGATGGCCCTGGGCTTGAGGAGCACAGCAAAGGCGCTGAACTCAGTCGCGGTTGGCACTGAATCGAGATCGGACGGCGATGGAGCGACCGCCATCGGTCAGTCGGCGGACGCCTTTGACCTGGGAGCCACCGCGTTGGGGATGGGGGCCAGGGCGTGGGGCCAGGGCGCGGCGAGCTTTGGCCGCTTTGCCAGGGTCGAGGCGGCCAATGGTCTGGCGCTTGGTGCGCGATCCTGGGTGGACCAGGAGAATGGCGTGGCCATCGGCAGCGAATCGCTCGCCGACGGCTCGACGCTGGGGATGCCGGCTTATGTGCCCGCGGGCCAAAGCATTGCGGCGCAGACGCCCTTCGCCGAAATGTCGATCGGCCAAGCCGGAAAGGAGCGCCGCATCACGAATCTTGCCTCCGGCGCGGCAGACACTGACGCGGTGAATGTGAGCCAGTTGAAGGGCGTCGACAACCGCGTGACCTCGATCGAAAACAGCGTGAGCAGCGGTGGAGGGATTCTGGTCAAGCAGGACCCGACGACCAGGAACATCACGGTCGCCAAGAGCACGGATGGCACCGCGGTGGAGATGGGCGGCACGCAGGGCCATCGCAAGCTGACGGGTGTGGCCGATGGTGCGATGACCGCAGGAAGCAAGGAGGCGGTGAACGGATCGCAACTCCGTGTGGTGGACCAGCGGGTCACCTCGGTTACCAACCTCGCCACCACCCTCGATGGCCGGGTGACGACTGTGGAGGCCGATGTCGGCAATCTGGGTACGGTCATCAGCAACCTCGCCGGTGATACGAGCAGCACCTACATCAGCTCGAACGGTCGCGGCGTGAAGTACGTCCGTACCAACGACAAGGGGCTGGCTGCGGCCGACGCCCACGCCACGGTGGCGGGAGCGACGGCACTGGGCTACAACGCGACGGCTTCGCATGGTCAGAGCGTGGCCATCGGGCGCGATGCGGTGTCCGATGGAAGCAATTTGAGCGCGGCGCCTTTCGTGCCGGCGGGTCAGGCCATCTCCGGGGTAACGCCGATCGGTGAAGTGTCGATCGGCAAGGCCGGCGGTGAACGCCGCATTACCAGCCTGGCGGCAGGTGCAAACAATACCGATGCGGTGAACCTCAGCCAGTTGAAGGGGGTGGACACCCGTTTGACTGCCGTCGATGGTCGGGTCACCAACATCGATGGCCGGGTGACCACCATCGAGAACGACTTCAATAGCGGCTCGACGGGTCTGGTGAAGCAGGACCCAGCGAGCAAGAACATCACTGTGGCCAAGAGCCTGGACGGCACGGCGGTGGAGATGGGCGGCACACAGGGCGATCGCAAGCTGACGGGCGTGGCTGCAGGCGCGGTCGATGCGACAAGCAGGGAGACGGTGAATGGTTCGCAGCTCCACGGGGTCGATCAGCGCGTCAACAATGTGGATGCTCGAGTGACCACGGTCCAGGGCAATGTCGCCGACCTTGGCAATCAGATCGCGAGCATCGCTGGTGACACGAGCGGCGCGTACATCAGTGCGAACGGTCGTGGCGTGAAGTACGTCCGCACGAACGACCAGGGCCTGCCGGCTAACGACGCGCATGCCACGGTGGCGGGAGCGACGGCGCTCGGCTACAACGCGACAGCCTCGCATGCGCAGAGTGTGGCGATCGGGCGCGACGCGGTGGCCAGCGGCACGACGCTGGGCACGGCGGCTTACCTGGTGGGTGGTACGGCCAGCGGCGAAATGTCGATCGGCAAGGCTGGCGGAGAGCGCCGCATCGCCAATGTGGCCGCTGGTGCGAGCAATACCGATGCGGTCAATGTTGCCCAGTTGAAGAGCCTGGAGGGCAAGATCACCAGCGTCGCCGGCGGCAACTATCTCACCTACGACGATGCGGGCGATACGAGCCTGACCTTGACCGGGCCGGCGACGAGCGACGGTGGGAAGACCGGCGGCACCAGGATCAGGAATCTGGCGCGTGGTGCGCTCAATGCGAACAGCGCCGATGTCGTGAATGGATCGCAACTGTTCGAGGTGGATCAGCGCGTCAGCAGTGTGGATGGGCGTGTGGCCACGGTGGAGGGAAATGTCACCAACCTGGGCAACGCGATCGCCGACATTGCCGGTGATACGAACAGCACCTATGTCACCGACAACGGCGCGGGCGTGAAATATGTCCGCACCAATGACAGCGGCCTACCGGCGTCCGACGCACGCGCCACGGCGGCAGGGGCGACGGCACTGGGTTACAACGCGACCGCCTCGCATGAGCAGAGCGTGGCGATCGGCAGGGACTCGGTGGCCAACGGCGCGACGATCGTCATGCCGGCCTATCTCATGGGTGGTTCGGCCATTGGTGAAGTGTCGATGGGCAAGCCCGGCATGGAGCGCCGCGTCACCAATGTGGCGGCCGGCGCAGGCGATACCGATGCGGTGAACGTCGCGCAGCTGAAGAGCCTTGCGGGCAAAGTCGACACCGTTGCGAGCGGCAACTATGCGGTTTATGACGATGCCGATGACACGAGCCTGACGCTGAGCGGGCCGTCTTCAAGCGACGGCGGCAAGACGGGCGGCACGAAACTCAGGAACGTGTCGCGCGGTGACCTGAGCGCCGGTAGCACGGATGCAGTGAATGGCGCGCAGCTGCACGAAGTGGACCAGCGAGTGACGGTCGTGGAGAACAAGGTGACCGAAGCCAGGGACTACACCGACACGCGTATCAGCGAGATGGCGGGCTCGATCGGCGGCGCCTCGTTCGTGAGTGTCAACGACACCCACAGGAAGGGCACGCCTTCCAGGCCGACGGGTGAAAACGCGATGAGCGCGGGAGCCGGTGCAGTCGCGTCCGGCAAGAACAGCGTGGCCATCGGCAACGGCAGCATGGCCGCCGGCGAGAACTCGGTCGCGCTGGGCGCCCATTCGGTGGCGGATCGCCCGAACACGGTGTCGGTCGGATCGGCCGGCAATGAGCGCCAGATCACCCATGTGGCTGCGGGTACGGCACCGACGGATGCGGCGAACCTGCAGCAGGTACAGGAAGCCCAGGCGAGCGCGGTGCAACAGGCCAACGCCTACACCGACGTTCGCGTGAACCAGGTGCAGTCCGACATGGATGGCGTACGACGCGACTCGAATGCCGCAGCCGCGTCGGCGATGGCGGTGGCCAATTTGCCGCAGTCCATCAACCCGGGCCGCAGCATGGCCTCGGTGGCGGTGAGCAACATGGCCGGTGAGTCCGCGATGGCAGTGGGCGTGTCGAGGGTTTCGGAGAGCGGGCGCTGGATCACCAAGCTTTCCGGGACGGTGAACACCCGCGGCAACCTCGGCGTGGGTGCGGGCGTAGGCTACCAGTGGTAGGTCGCCGTCGAGTCCCTGCATGGAGGGGCGTCATGCGTGCGTGGCGATTCCTTTCGTCCGGGCTGCTCTCTCGTTCCGGCAAGAAGCTGTAACGCGCGGCCTTGTTGCCCGGCCGCCAAGCGGATAAGGTGGCCGGGCTGCCGGAGCGCATACCGATGCCCATGCTGATCGTGATGACCCCCAGGGGCGAGACCACGCTGATCCCGGTCACGGAGCCCGAGACGACGATCGGCCGTGCCGAGCACAACCACGTCGTGCTTGCGTCGCAACGCGTGAGTCGTTTTCATGCCGCGTTGACCACGGATGGGCCCATGGTGACACTGCGCGACCTCGGCAGTCGCAACGGCACTTTCGTCAACGGCAAGCGTATCGAAGCACAAGTCCTTGCCAATGGCGACAACATCGACATCGCCGGCTACTGGATTCGCTTTCTGGCCGTGCACCACGAATCCGTGACCGCGGATGCCCTCCAGCAGATGCGCGATCGAGGGCCTTTGGTCTAGCGTGTGTGATACGAGGGCGCGAGCGCGTAGACCGGCGTTCGCAAGCCTTCCATCCGCGCCTTGAGCTGCAGCGCGAGGAACTGCGAGTAGTGGCGCGACTGGTGCAGGTTGCCGCCGTGGAACCACAGGTGCGGCACCTGTGTCGGTTTCCACATGTTCCGCAGCTCGCCTTCCCATGGTCCCGGATCCTTGGGCGTGTCGGAGCCCAGGCCCCACACCTTGCCCACGCGGTTCGCGACTTCGGGCGAGATCAGGTCGGCGAGCCAGTTGTTCATGGATCCGTAGCCGGTCGCATAGACGATCAGGTCGGCCGGAAGTTCTGTGCCGTCGCTCAGGGTCACCGAGCGCGGGTTGATGCGCGCGATGGTCACGCCGCTTCGCAGCTTGATGCTGCCGTTGGCGACCAGCTCCGAGGCGCCCACGTCGATGTAGTAGCCCGAACCGCGGCGCAGGTACTTCATGAACAGGCCGGAGCCGTCGACGCCGAAGTCGAGCAGGAATCCTGCCTTTTCGAGGCGCGCATAGAGATCGGCGTCGCGCTTCTTCATCTCCTCGTACACCGGCACCTGCATCGGCGCCATGATCCTGTAGGGGACGGAGGCGAAGATCAGGTCTGCCTTGTCGGTGGTCACGCCGGCCTTGAGCGCGGCTTCGGAGTAGAGGCCGCCCAGCGCCAGCTCCATGAGCGAATTCGAAGGCGCGATGTGGGTCGAGCTGCGCTGGACCATGGTCACGTCGGCGCCGTTCTCCCACAGCGCTGCGCAGATGTCGTGGGCCGAATTGTTCGAGCCCAGGACGACGCACTTCTTGCCGCGATATTTTTCGGGGCCGGGGTGCTCGCTCGAATGGTGCTGGTCGCCCTCGAAGGTCTCGGCGCCCGGGATCTTCGGCACGCTGGGATAGCCGGAGACGCCGAGCGCGAACACCAGTTCCCTGGGCCGCAGGATGATCTCGCGGCCGTCGCGCTCGACCACCACTTCCCATTCCTGCCTCGCTTCGTCGTAGCGCGCCTTCTTCGCCGTGGTGGAGCTCCAGTAGTTGAGCTCCATGATCTTCGTGTACATCTCCAGCCAGTCGCCGATCTTGTCCTTGGGCGCGAACACCGGCCAATGTTCGGGAAAAGGCAGGTAGGGCAGATGGTCGTACCACACGGGGTCGTGCAGGCACAGGCTCTTGTAGCGGCGACGCCAGGAGTCGCCGGGCCGCGCATTCTTCTCGACGATGATGGTCGGCACGTTCAGCCGCCGCAGGCGCGCCCCGAGCGCGATGCCGCCCTGCCCTCCGCCGATGATCACGACATGCGGTTGCGTGGTGAAGCCCAGCGTTCGGGCTTCCTCGTCCCGCTGCTCGGCCCAGCTCTTGCGGTCCGTGTGGACGCCGTGCTCGGTGCCTTTCGCGCGACGCTCGCCCTTGGCTTCCTCGAAGCCCTTGAGTTCGGTCATCGTGGTGAGCAGCGTCCAGGCCTTGTCGCCCTTGAGGCGCAGGTGGCCGCGGCCTCGCGCGACCGCGGTCTCGAAGGCGAACCAGGCTTCCACCACGCCGCCGGCCTCGGTTGCTTCGCCTTCGAGCGTGAAGCCCGAGGGCTTCACGTCCGCCAGCCGTGCCTGCAGCATGGCGCGGATCGCATCCTGACCTTCCTGGGTGCAGATGTTCCAGGTGAACGCGACCAGGTCGCGCCAGTAGGAATCGGTATCGAACATCTCGACTGCGGCGTCGACGTCGCCACGCTGCAGCGCGGAATCGAAATCGGCCAGCCAGGCGCTGGCGATCTGCGTCGGATGAGTGGACAGATCCGTCATGTCTCATGTCTCCTTCGTCGGGACGCCGCATGCCGTCCGGCGGCAGACCGTACGCTCATCGGCCGCCGCCGTCAACGCCGATTGACGGCAACGGCGCTGACAGAAATGGAGGGCTCGCTGTGCGATGCTTGCGCGACTCAACGATCCTGCTCGAAACCGGAGACTTCGCATGTTCAATGGCATTCTTCTGACCCAGGCCGACGGCGGCGCCACCCACGCCGAAGTCGCCACGATCGACGAGTCCCGCCTGCCCGAGGGCGACGTGCTCGTCGACATCGCGTATTCGACCGTGAACTACAAGGACGCGCTTGCGATCACCGGCCGGTCGCCGGTGGTGCGCAAGTTCCCGATGGTGCCGGGCATCGACTTCGCCGGCCGTGTGGCCGACAGCAGCGATGCCCGCTTCAAGCCGGGCGACGCGGTGTTGCTCAACGGCTTCGGCGTCGGCGAGACGCACTGGGGCGGGCTCGCGCGCAAGGCGCGCGTCAAGGCGGATTGGCTGGTGGCGATGCCGGCCGGGCTCGACGCGCGGCAGGCGATGGCCCTCGGCACGGCAGGCTACACCGCGATGTTGTGCGTGATGTCGCTGCAGGAGCGCGGTGTCGCGCCGGCCGCCGGGCCGGTGCTGGTCACCGGCGCCAACGGCGGGGTGGGCAGCATCGCCATCGCGCTGCTGGCGACGCTCGGTTTCGAGGTGCACGCGTCGACCGGCCGCGTCGGCGAAGCCGACCATCTCCGGCGACTCGGCGCTGCGGAGATCATCGACCGCGCCACGCTTGCCGGTGCGGGCAAGCCCTTGCAGAAGGAACGCTGGGCTGCGGCGGTCGACTGTGTCGGCAGCCACACGCTGGCCAATGTGTGCGCGAGCCTCCGGTATGGCGGCACCGTCGCCGCTTGCGGCCTCGCGCAGGGCCTGGATTTCCCGGCCAGCGTCGCGCCCTTCATCCTGCGCGGCATCACACTCGTCGGAGTCGACAGCGTCTATGCGCCGCATGCCCGGCGAGTCGCCGCATGGCAGCGGCTGGCGCGCGAAATGCCGGCGGAATTGCTGGAAGCCAACACCGAGACCGTCGGGCTCGATGCGGTCATCGCTCTGGCACCGCGCCTGCTGGCGGGCCAGGTGCGGGGCCGCGTCCGGGTCGATCTCGGCGCTTGACGATAGCGCCGCTTATCATGCCCCGCCAGCCTGCCTGAACGGAGCCGATCCCATGAGCATTCCCACCACCCGCCTGGGCCGTACCGGCCTCACCGTGTCGCGACTCGCGCTCGGGACCATGACCTTCGGCCTGCAGACCGAGGAGGTGGTGTCGCACCGTATCCTCGATCGCGCGGCCGAGGGCGGCATCAACTTCATCGACACGGCGGACGTCTATCCGCTCGGCGGCACGGTCGACACCGTCGGCCGCACCGAGGAGATCGTCGGACGATGGCTGCGCGCCCAGGGGCCGAGCCGGCGCGGCCGCTTCATCCTGGCGACCAAGGCCTGCGGCAAGGTCGGCCCCGACACCTGGAACCAGGGCGCCTCGCGCAAGCATCTGCTCGACGCCATCGATGCCTCGCTGAAGCGTCTGCAGACCGACTACGTCGATCTCTACCAGCTCCACCACGACGATCGCGAGACGCCGCTGGACGAGAGCCTGGAGGCGCTGGACGTGATCGTGCGCTCGGGGCGTGCGCGCTATGTCGGCGTCTCCAACTTCCTGGCCTACCGGCTCGCGCGTGCGATCGGGCGGGCCGAAGTGCGCAATCTCACGCGGCTGGTCAGCGTGCAGCCGCGCTACAGCCTGCTCTTCCGCGAGATCGAGCGCGAGCTGCTGCCGCTCGCCGGCGAGGAAGGTCTGGGCGTGATTCCGTACAACCCGCTCGCCGGCGGCCTGCTGACCGGCAAGTACAAGGCCGAGGCCGCGCCGGGTCCGAACACGCGCTTCACGCTCGGCACGGCCGGCTCGATGTATCAGGACCGCTATTGGAACGAGCGCAGCTTCGCGACCGTCGCGCAGCTTCATGCGCTGGCCGACCAGGCCGGCGTGCCGCTGGCCACGCTGGCGGTGGCCTGGGTGATGGCGAATCCGCTCATCACCGCGCCGCTGCTGGGCGCCAGCCGGCCGGAGCAGCTCGATGCGACCCTCGCTGCCGCCAGCTACCGGCTGGACGCCGATCTCAAGCAGCGGCTGGATGCGCTGACGGCGGAGTACCGCAAGGGCGACGCGCCGCGCTGATGCCCCCGGGCGCCGGCCCGATCGCTCAGGCGCGATGCCCGACGGCGCGAGCCGGGTCTTCGGTCTCCGGCCGGCGCGCATAGCGCTGCGCGAGCACCGCGCAGACCATCAGCTGCATCTGATGAAACAGCATCAGCGGCAGCACGATCGCGCCCACCGCATGCGAAGCGAAGAGCACCTTCGCCATTGGAATGCCGCTGGCGAGGCTCTTCTTCGAGCCGCAGAACACGATCGTGATCTCGTCGGCCTTGTCGAAGCCGAGCGCGCGGCTGCTCCAGGTCGTGAAGGTCAACGCCAGCGCCAGCACGACCGCACAGACCACGAGCAACCCGGCCAGCGCCGAGAGCGGCACCTGCTTCCACAGGCCTTCGATCACGGCCGCGCTGAAGGCGGTGTACACCACGAGCAGGATCGAGCCGCGGTCCACCAGCGTCAGTACGGACGCACGGCGCTTGACCAGGGCGCCGATCCACGGCCGAAGCAAGTGGCCGGCGATGAACGGCACCAGCAGTTGCAGCAGGATGCGGCCGATGGCGTCGAGCGACGCGCCGGCTGCACTGCTCGGGACCACGATCAGATTCACCAGCACCGGTGTGACGAAGACGCCGAGCAGCGTCGATGCCGAGGCGCTGCACACCGCGGCGGAAATGTTGCCGCGGGCCATCGAGGTGAAGGCGATCGCCGACTGCACCGTGGCCGGCAGCACGCAGAGATAGAGCACGCCGGTGTAGAGATCGGGTGTCACCAGCGGCGTCAGCACCGGCCTGAGTGCGAGGCCCAGCAGCGGAAACACGATGAAGGTGCTGGCGAACACCAGCAGGTGCAGGCGCCAGTGGGTGATGCCTCCCACGATCGCCTCGCGCGAGAGCTTGGCGCCGTGCAGGAAGAACAGGACGCCGATCGCGACGGTCGTGAGTTGCTCGAAGAAGCGGGCCGACGCGCCGTGCGCGGGCCACAGGCTGGCGAGGGCGACGGTGGTGACCAGAGCCAGCGTGAAGTTGTCGGGGAGGTAGCGGGAGCGTGCCATGGCGCCCGATTGGACGCCTCGGACATTCAAAAGTGAAATGGATTTATCTGATAGATCTATGATTCCGACGCATGAACGTGACGCTGCGTCAGTTGCGAGTCTTCCGCGCCGTCGCCGAGCATGGCAACTTCAGCCGTGCCGGCGACCAGATTGGCTTGACGCAGCCGGCCGTCAGCCGCTCCATCGTCGAACTCGAATCGCAGCTCGGGCTGAAGCTGCTCGATCGCACCACCCGCGAAGTCACGCTGACCGAGGCCGGCCAGTCGCTGGCCCTGCGGCTGGACCGCCTGCTCGATGAGCTCGACCAGGCCTTGGGCGAGATCCACGGCATGGCGGGCGCGCGGCGCGGCAAAGTCCGCGTCGCGAGCAGCCCCACCCTCTCGGCCAATCTGCTGCCCGCCTGCATCGCCGAATGCGCGCGCCGCGAGCCGCAGATCGAGTTCGTGCTGCTCGACCGCATCCAGCAGGACGTGCTCGACAGCGTGCGCGCCGGCGAGGTCGACTTCGGCGTCGTGGTCGAGCCGCCGGCGGCGGACGACCTGCATTGCGAGCCCATCCTCGACGATCCCTTCTGCCTGGTGCTGCCGCCGGCGCATCGTCTGGCGTCGCGGCCTTCGGTGCGCTGGTCCTCGCTGGATGGGGAGCCGCTGGTCCTGCTCGACCACGCCTCCGGCAGCCGGCGCCTGATCGACGAGGCGCTGGAACGGCACGGCGCGCACTGCGTGGTGAAGCAGCAGGTGGGCCATCCGACCACCGCATTCAGGATGGTCGAGCAGGGCATCGGCATCAGCGTCATGCCGGGACTGGCGGTGCCGCCAGCGGGGCTGCAGGCGCTGGTCGTTCGTCCGCTGTCGCCGCGCATCGAGCGCGCCATCATGCTGGTGCATCGGCGCAACCGGGCGCCGTCGCCGCTGGCGCAGCGCGTGTGGGCGCTGATCGGCGAGATGGCGCGCAGTGGTCCGCACTGAGCCGGGACCGGCGGCACGGCGCGCCGGCGCGCGTTCCGGGACTCGTCAGTGATGGTGCCCGTGCTCGCCGTGCACGTGCCCGTGGGCGATCTCCTCCGCCGTGGCGGTCCGCACGCCGGTCACCGTCAGGCTGAACTTGAGGGCCTTGCCCGCGAGCGGATGGTTGCCGTCGAGCAATACCTGCGGCCCCTTGATCTTCACCACGTGATAGACCTGCGGCTCGCCCTGGTCGTTGCGGCCCTCGAGCTGTCCGCCGACCTTCACGCCGGGCGGGAAGTCGCTCTTTGGGATGGCGCGGGTGAGCGTCTCGTCGCGGGCGCCGAAGGCGTCTTCGGGCTGAAGCTTGAGCGTGGTCTGGAAGCCGCGCTCCTTGCCCTCGAGCGCGGCCTCGATCTTGGGAAATGTGTTCTCGTAGCCGCCATGCAAATAGACCATGGGGTCGCGGCCTTCGTCGATCAGCGCCTGGGTGGTGGCGTCGGCGACCCTGTAGCGCAGGGTGACGACGGAGTCTTTCTGGATTTTCATGGGTCGGGCCTTGCGTGTGTGGGTGTGGAAGAGAAGCGGGTGAAACCGCGGCGTCGCGCCGCGGCCGGGACGCGAAGCATAGCCAGAAGCGCGCCGGCATCCGTAACAGAGCGCCGCCCTGCGGCCCGGGCATTGCCAAGGTCATCCCCCAAACGACCGATGTGCGCCGGCCGCGGCGAATGCTAAAAGCTCGCACCGACCCGCGATTCGGAGCGATCCATGAACACACGCATGATCGAGGTGGCGCTGGGACTGGCGCTGGTGTTTGCGATGACCAGCCTGCTGCTGACGGCGGTACGCGAACTCTGGGCGGCCGCCTGGGGGTCGCGCGGCAAGGTGTTGATGCGCGCGCTGGTCTCTTTCGTCGGCGACGACGAAGGCTTCGCGCGGGCGTTGATGCAGCATCCGCTGCTGCTGTCGCTGACCAAGGAGGTCGCCGGCGGCAAGCCGCGGCCCTCCTACATGAGCGCGGACATCGTGATCGCCTCGCTCCTGGCCTCGCTGATGGAGCACTGTCCCGAAGGTCGGCGTCCGGCCTCGCCGGCCGAGTTCGTGAAGACGCTGCGGCAAGTGGTGGACAACGCGGCCGCTGCCGGCGCGGCGGCGCCCACCGGGCTGGTGCCGAACGCCACCTTCGTTCGTGGCATGGCCAGCCTCATGCATGGTGTCGAGAGCGATTGGGATGGTTTCCAGAGACGGCTGTGCGCCTGGTACGACTCGGTGACCGATCGATCGACCGGCTGGTTCAAGCGCAACACGCAGGCCTCGCTGCTCGTGTTCGGCTTCGTGGTGGCGGCGGTGGCCAACATCAATCCGATCCTGATTGCCTCTCGCCTGTGGGACGACGCGCCGCTGCGCGAAGCCATTTCCTCCGCCGCTCAGGACGCGGCAAGGACCGGTGCGTCATCGCAGGCGGCGGCGTCCACCGTCGTCGCATCGCCGGCGAGTGGCAAGACCGACGATTGCGTGTCGCTCGGAGATGCCCAGGTCCAGACCTTCTGCCGGCGGCTCAAGGACATCCACGGGCTCAAGAGCCTCGGCCTTCCGATGGGCTGGAATCCGCTCGTCGTGCCCGAGGTGTTCGGTGAGGATTGCGCCGCAGCTCCGGCGGATCCGGCCGCCGGCGGGGCCAAGGTCCGTGCCGAACCCAGCGATGCCTGCAAGTTGGAGCGCGCCGGGAACTGGGTGCTGGTCGTCATCGGCTGGGTGGTCACCGCGGTCGCGGTGAGTCTGGGGGCCCCCTTCTGGTTCGATGCGCTGGGCAAGATTGCCGAGCTGCGCACATCGGGTCCGCCCTCGGCGCCGTTCGAGCTTCGCGGCGTCGTTCGCAGCGCACCCCCGGATCGCGAGGGTTCGTCGACAGGCTGACATCGCACGCATGCCGGCCGGCGCGAGCGCCGGAGGTCTGTATATTCATACAGACACATGGACATGGCCGCCGATCTCCCCCGTGCCGCATCCGAGGCGCCAACGGCTCCCGAGCCCTTCCGCGTCTCGGTGAAGGCCCTGTGCGCCTTCGCCGCCAAGGCAGGGGATCTGGACTTGCGCTTCGTCCCGGGGCCGACCGCGCAGGAGGGCATCGCCGGGCACCGGCTGGTGCAGGGGCGGCGTGGCAGTTCCTACGAAAGCGAAGTCGCACTGTCGTCGCGCTTCGGTCGTCTCCTAGTGCGGGGGCGCGCGGACGGTTACGACCCCGGACGCCGGCGCGTCGAGGAGATCAAGACCTTCCGTGGCGATGTGGAGGCCGTCAAGGCCAACCACCGTGCGTTGCATTGGGCGCAGGCCCGTACCTACGCCTGGATGCTGTGCGAGCGCGACGATCTTGCCGAGGTGGACGTCGCCCTGGTCTATCTGGATCTCGACCAGGGCGAGGAAGTGGTGTTCGACGCCGCATGGACACGCCAAGCCTTGCGCGAGCACTTCGAGACCCTGTGCCGGGCCTACCTGGGCTGGGCCGAGCAGGAGGCCGCCCACCGCGCGGGCTTGCAGAGGGCGCTCGCGGCGCTGGTGTTTCCGCACCGCGGATTCCGGGCCGGCCAGCGCGAACTGGCCGAGGCGGTCTATCGCGCGGCGGCGACCGGCCGCTGCCTGCTCGCGCAGGCGCCCACGGGCATCGGCAAGACCGTCGCCACGCTCTTCCCTCTCCTGAAGGCGCGGGCCGAAGAGAAGATCGACCGCGTCTTCTTCCTCACGGCAAAGACCTCCGGCCGCGCCGTGGCGCTCGGCGCGCTGAAGGACCTGCGGGCCGGCAGTCCGGCGCCGCGGGTGATCGAACTCGCCGCGCGCGAGAAGGTCTGCGAATACCCCGGCCGGGCCTGCAATGGCGAGGCCTGCCCGCTGGCCCGTGGCTTCTACGACCGCCTGCCCGCTGCGCGGACGGAAGCCGTGGGACCGGCGCCGCTCGACCGCGCGGAACTGCGCCGCATCGCGCTCGCGCACCAGATCTGCCCCTACTTCCTCGCGCAGGAAATGGTGCGCTGGTCCGATGTGGTGGTCGGCGACTACAACTACTACTTCGATGGCAGCGCCCTTCTCGACGCACTGAGTCGCGACGAGGAGTGGCGCGTGGCCCTGCTCGTGGACGAGGCGCACAACCTGCTGGAACGCGCGCGCGGCATGTACTCGGCCCGGCTCGAGGCGAATACGCTGGCGGCGCTGCGCCGCCGGGCGCCTCCAGGCATCGGCCGCAGTCTCGGCCGGCTGCAGCGCGAATGGAGCCTGCTGCAGCGCGACCAGACGCAGGCCTACCAGGCCCATGACTCGATCGCCGAGTCCCTGGTGCGTGCCGTGCAGGACGCGGTCTCGATCATGGCCGACCATTTCGCCGCCGAGCCGGCGGACGCCGAAGGACCGCTGCAGCAGTTCTTCTTCGACCTGCTGCAGTTCGCGCGCCTCATCGAATCCTTTGGTGCGCATTCGGTGTTCGAGTCGGTCACGCAGGACGAAAGCGGCGGCAGCCTCGCGATCCGCAATCTCGTGCCTGCCCCCTTTCTCGCGCCGCGATTCGCCACTTGCGTATCGGCGACCTGCTTTTCCGGCACGCTGTCGCCCTTCGCGTTCTACCGCGACACTCTCGGCCTGTCGGAGGACACCTGCACGCTGGATGTGGACTCGCCCTTTCGCAGCGAACAACTGGCGGTGCGGGTCGCGACGAATCTCTCCACCCGCTTTCGCGACCGCGCCCGCTCGCTCGATGCGCTGGTCGACCTGATGGCCGCGCAATTCGAGCGCCGGCCCGGAAACTACCTCGCCTTTTTCAGCAGCTTCGACTACCTCGCCAGCGCTTCTGAAGCTTTCGCCAGGCGACATCCCGGCCTGCCGGCCTGGTCCCAATCGCGCGGCATGGGCGAGACAGCGCGCGAGGCCTTCCTTGCGCGCTTCGAGGAGGGAGGCCGCGGCCTCGGCTTCGCCGTGCTCGGCGGCGCCTTCGGCGAAGGCGTCGATCTGCCGGGCGACCGGCTGGTGGGCGCCTTCATCGCCAGCCTCGGCCTGCCCCAGCACAACGAGCCGAACGAGGTCATGCGTGCACGCATGACCGAGCGCTTCGGCGATGGCTATGCGTACACCTACGTCTATCCGGGTCTTCAGAAAGTCGTTCAGGCGGCCGGCCGCGTGATCCGCACCGAACAGGACGCCGGAGTCCTCTTCCTCCTCGACGACCGCTTCACCCGACCCGAGATCCGCGCACTGCTGCCTTCCTGGTGGAACATCGAGCCAATCGTCTGGCGACGATCACCCCCAGCCACTCCGCCGCATACCGTCCCCCCGGAATCCCCCCGCCCCTGAATCTCATCCCCGGCCCCATCCGGTGAACAGCGCGGCGGAAACGGCTTGCATGTTTGAGGTGTTGACCCCTGCAAGGCGTTGGCGAGGCAACACGCAGTGCGCACAGGCCTGGGGTGATCTAGAAGATCCCCCCGCGCGCTGCCGTGCCGCGGCCGATCCTGCGCAGCTTGGCGGACAGCTGGACCTGGGTTTCCAGTTCGCGTTGCCAGAGCTCGTAGCCGGCATCGTTCGGATGCAGTCCGTCGCGTGCGTAAAGGCGTCGCGGGTGGCGGGCGAAGGGGTCGTCCTCGCGCTCCTGGAAGAGCGAGACATAGAGCGCCCCGTTGGCCTGCGCTTCGTCGGCGACGATGGCGTGCAGCCGGCGCGAGCGGCGACTCATCCACCAGCTCCAGGGCGGATGGAAGAAGGCGGCGTTGCCCACGTTGCCGGGCGGCATGAAGACCACCAGGCCGGCGTAGGTCCTGGCGCGCTGGGCGACCTGGCGCACGCTGTCGCGCAAGGCCGCGGCGGGTGTCAGCCGAAGAACGTCGTTGGCGCCGCCCTGTACCAGCACGGCATCGAAGCGCTCATCGCCATCCAGCTGGTCGATGAAGTCCGCGAAGCGGGCCCCCGCACAACCCCGGTTCACCACGGTGAGCGAGGGATTGGCGCGTGACAGCAGGCCGGCCAGGCTGTAGTCGGGCGCGCTCGCGCCTCGGCCTTCCGCCATGCTGTCGCCGATGATGAGCAGCCGTGCGCCCTCGGGCCTGGCCAGACGGTCGAAGGGGTGCTGCCCCTGGGCAAGCCGCGCCGATTGGCGAAGGCGCAGGGCGGCATACCCACCCGTGCCGGCGGCGAATCCGACCAGAAGGGACAGACCCGCCAGTGCCGCGATTTGTATGGTTTTCATGCTCGTCGCTCCTGGACATTCATCACCATAAGGTAGCGAATCGGAAGGGATGCGGGAAGCAGCCGAAAGGTCGAAGGCTGCGGCCGGATGCGGGGCGGCGATTCGGCGCGCAATGGCGAGGCCTGTCGGCGCTTCAGGCGCCGCTGCGCTTCGCGATCTCGACCAGCTGCAGCTCGATGCGGAACAGCCGCTCGTTGAGGACCGCGGTCTGCAGCCGCAGCGCCTCGATCAATGCGCGGGTTTGCGGGTCCGGCGCGTTGTCCGACAGTTGCTGCAGCTCCTGGAGTTTGTGGCGCAGTTCATTGCTCATGGTGCCTCCATCCGATGGATGGCGTCCATCCTAGGTCCTGAACGCCCGAATGGCCATGCCGTGCGCCGGAAGGGGCGCCGGAATCAGCCCTGCGAACGTGGCCTCTGGCGGGGCGTCCCCGAACCATGGCCGTGACATTGCAGGCTGCGTGTTGCGCGGACTGGGTCTGGATGCGGCTGCGGCGAAGGAAGTGGCGAGCCGGCCGCTGCCGCCGTTTCCACCGACGAGCACTGCAGCCCCTGTCGAGGCGGTTGCCGCGGCGAAGGCGAAAGCCGGCCTGCGGGCACAGCCGAAGCGCGGTGGCAAGGGCTGAAGGCGGCCCTCAGTCGGCGCCCGGCTCGTCCAGTGTCGGGCAGGCCCAGCCGAGCAGCTCTGCCAGCCGGCGCACGATCCAGTGCGCTTCGCCTGGCGATACGCCGGCCTCGGGCGTGCAGAGGCCGGCGAGGCAGCGCCTGAGAATCTCGTCCTCCGAAGGCACCTCGACGTGGTGCAGCACCAGCGCATGCTGTACCAGGTGATTGGCGAGGTCCTCGCAGACCTCGTAGCGGGCGCGCAGCACCGCGACGGGCTCGCGCAGACGCTGCCGGGCGTCGGTGTAGAGCGCGAAGAAGGAAGGCGGGATGTGGATCTGGTAGTCGTCGGACATGCGGGTACGGCCGGAAATGCAAAACGCGCCCGGCGGGCGCGTCATGCTTGGACGGGAAAAGCCGGCGGCGCGGCGCCCCGATCAGCCGCCCTTCTTGGCCCGCTTGCCCGGGTTCTTCTTGCTGCGGGTCGCGGTGCCGCGTTCGAGGCTGACCTTCTGGCCGCCGCCCGACTTGGGCAGGGCATAGCCGGGCATGGGAACGGGCTTGGGGGTGGCGATGCGATCGGCCTCGGTGCGGATCTTCTTGGTCATGAAATGCTCGCTGGAAGTATTCGAAAGGCGTGATTAAGCCACATCGTCGAGCAGCCGTACCTTGACGGTCTTGCCCTTGACGCGGCCGGTGGAGAGCTTGTGGGCGGCCTGGCGCGCAATGCGCCGGTCGACTGCCACATAGGTCGAGAATTCGTTGATGTTGATCTTGCCCACTTGCTCGCGGGTGAAGCCGGCCTCGCCGGTCAGCGCGCCCAGCACGTCGCCGGCACGGATCTTCTCCTTGCGGCCGCCGGCGATCTGAAGCGTCGCCATCGGGGGCGTGAGCGGACCGGCATCGCCGGAGGAATCGGCCGTGAGCTCCGCGAGCGGATGCCATTCGGATTCCCGACCCTGGAGCTGTTCGATACGGCCGACGCGGCCCATCTCGTCGAGGCTCGCGAGGTTCAGCGCCAAGCCCTCGGCCTCGCCGCGGCCGGTGCGGCCGATGCGGTGAATATGAATCTCGGGGTCCGGCGTGACATCCACGTTGATCACTGCTTCGAGCTGCGCAATGTCCAGCCCGCGCGCCGCGACATCGGTGGCGACCAGCACCGAGCAGCTGCGGTTCGCGAACTGCACCAGCACCTGGTCGCGTTCCCGCTGCTCCAGCTCGCCGAACAGCGCGAGCGCGCTGAAGCCTTGCGACTGCAGCACCTGGACCAGGTCGCGGCACTGCTGCTTCGTGTTGCAGAACGCCAATGTGCTCACGGGCCGGAAGTGCCTGAGCAACTGGCCGACAGCGTGCAGGCGTTCATCCTCGCGCACCTCGTACCAGCGTTGGCGGATCTTGGCTTCCTCGTGCTGGGCCTGCACCGAGATCTGCTCGGGCTTCTTCATGAACTGCGCGCCGATCTTCGCGATGCCCTCGGGATAGGTGGCCGAGAACAGCAGGGTCTGGCGTTCGGCAGGACAGCGGCGCGCGATGGCGGCGATGTCGTCGAAGAAGCCCATGTCGAGCATGCGGTCGGCCTCGTCGAGCACGAGCGTATTCAGTGCCTGAAGATCGAGGCTGCCTCGCTCGAGGTGGTCCATGATCCGCCCCGGCGTGCCGACCACGATGTGGGCTCCGTGGTCCAGACTCGCGAGCTGGCCGCGCAGCGCGACGCCGCCGCAGAGCGTGACGACCTTGATGTTCTCCTCGGCGCGCGCCAGCCGGCGGATCTCGACCGTCACCTGGTCGGCGAGTTCGCGCGTCGGGCACAGCACCATCGCCTGCACGGCGAAGCGCCGGGGATTCAGGTTGGCGAGCAGCGCCAGCGCGAATGCGGCGGTCTTGCCGCTGCCGGTCTTCGCCTGCGCGATCAGGTCCTTGCCCAGCAGCGCTGCAGGCAGACTGGCCGCCTGGATCGGCGTCATCCGCACGTAGCCGAGCTGGACGAGGTTCGCGAGCGTCTGCGGCGGCAGCGGCAGCGTGCCGAAGTCGGTGGCCGGGCCGGTCACGGCGAGATTCAGCGACGCTGCGTATTGCCGCCGCCGGTGCCGCCACCGGTGGGCGGCGGGCCGCGGCGTTCCAGGTGGCGGAACGTGATGCGACCCTTGGTCAGGTCATAGGGCGACAGCTCCAGCGACACCTTGTCGCCCGCGAGGATGCGGATGTGATGCTTGCGCATCTTGCCGCCGCTGTAGGCGATGAGTTGGTGGCCGTTGTCCAGCGTCACGCGGTAGCGCGAGTCGGGCAGCACTTCGGTGACTGCACCGTTCATTTCGATCAATTCTTCCTTGGGCATGAATTACCTTCGAATGGTTGTGTTGCGTATTGGATGAGATATCGGCGTACTCGGTTCAAGCGGCGTGGCGCGAACTCGGCATCCTGCGTTCGTCCGTCCACCACGGGCCGTCGTCTTCGGGCACGTCGATGTGGGGCGACACAAGGTACTTGCTCATCGCGATGCTGTGCTGAATCAAGTCCATAAAAGCCACGCGCTTCGCGACCGCCGCGAAGCGCAGAAATATATGCATGCAAGACAAGCGCCGTCCGTCGGACAGCGCGCTGTTCGCTTCAACAAGTACGAAGGCAGGGGCGGCAAGGTTGGGCGCCGGGGGCGGTGCACCAACCGGCTTGGGGCCGGCGTTGACATGCGAAAGGCCTGGATTCCCGGGCCGGCCGGCGAAGAGACAAAGTGCCTCGGCGCGGTATCGAAACGAACAGGGGATTCTAATCGAACTGGCACGAGTGTTGCTTTTACAGGACCGACGGGGCTACGCGATCGAAGCGCCCGAGACATTGCCTGCGCCAAACCGCCCCCTTGCGACATGGCCCCCACCGGCGCACCATGGCATTTCCATCGCCCCCAAGGAGTGCTGCCATGATCCACGCAGTCTCTTCCGTGCAAATGCCCGCGCACCGCCCGGCCTGGCACCTCCGATGGCCCGTGTTGTTGCTCCTGGCCGCGATGGTCCTGCTGCTGCCTCTGGCCGTGGCGCGCGGCGCGCCGGCCGGGCCCGCCTTGTCCGGCGCCGACGCGGCGCAGCTCCATGCCCTCAAACGCGCCGGCGATGCGGTGGTGGCGCTCAATGTCACGGTGACCGAGGGCGCGACGTCGGCCGAGACGCTGGGCCTGCGGCGCTCGGGGTCCGGGGTGGTGATCGGGTCGGACGGGCTGATCCTCACGATCGGCTATTTGCTGCTGGAAGCGGACACGATCGAGGTCGTGATGCAGGATGCGCGCGTCCTGCCGGCCCGATTGGTGGCTTATGACCTCGCGACCGGCTTTGGCCTGGTGCGTCCGCTGGTGCCCTTGCGCGGGATCGAGCCGGTGCCGTTCGGCGCGCTGGCCGGAGTGAAGCAGGGCGAACCGCTGATGGTGGCGACCGGCAGCGAACAGGGGACGGAAGTCGCCTTCACGCGGCTGGTCGGGACGCGACCCTTCTCCGGTTATTGGGAATATCACATCGAGTCGGCCGCCTTCACCAGCCCGCCGGTCGCCAATCACACGGGTGCCTCGCTTTTCAACCGGAACGGCGAGTTGCTGGGAATCGGCAGCCTGTTGGTGCTGGAGTCGGCCGGCCCGGACCGCCTGTTGCCCGGCAACATGTTCGTGCCGACCGACTTGTTGCGTCCGGTGCTGGCGGAGATGCAGGCGACCGGGCGTACCCGGGCGAGTATCCGGCCGTGGCTGGGGCTGTCCTCTTCGGAGCGCGAGGGCCATGTGCAGATCGTGCGGGTGGATCGCGCGGGACCGGCGCTGGCGGCGGGGCTTCATTCGGGCGATGTGGTGCTGGAGATCGATGGCGTCAAAGTCAAGACGCTCGAGGGCTTCTACAAGCAACTGTGGAAACGGACGACGCCGGACGCGGACGTCGAACTCACGGTGCGGCAGGGGGCGGCCACCCGCAAGATTACGGTGCATGCGGTGGACCGCATGACGACCTTGCGCAAGCCTGAAGGCATATAGGGCATAGGGCACACCCCCAGGCTTCGCGCGTGGCAAGGCGTCGTCCGACGTGACGACGGGGGTGATGGCTTCATGCGGTCGGGGCGTGAAGGTTTCACAATGGCAGTTCTGATCAGCCTGGAAGCCCACGGTCAGCGGGGTTTCCGAATGCGATGCCACAAACCGTATCGGGTCGTCTGAAGATCGGCCTGTCGGCCTGCTTCTCGCACGCCGACCCCGGGCGCTCGCTTTTCACGAACAAGACGCTGCAGTACGTCGAGCAGTCCATCACGCACTGGCTGATGTCAGCCGGCGCGATGGTGGTGATGGTGCCGTGCCCGACCGGCGAGACGGCGCGCGGCGACACCAAGCTGTCCCATTACGCCGAATGGCTCGACGGCGTGGTGATGCACGGCGGCGCGGATGTGTGGCCCGGCAGCTACGGCGAAGTGCCGCTCAAGGACGCATGGATCGGCGACCGCATCCGTGACCTGTACGACCTGGCGCTGGTGGAGGCGTTCGAGGAAGCCGGCAAGCCGATCTTCGGCGTGTGCCGCGGCCTTCAGCTCATCAATGTGGCTTTCGGCGGCACGCTCTACCAGGACATCGAGGCCCAGCATCCGAGCGCGCTGCGGCATCGCGATCCCGTGGCCTATGACCAGAACTTCCACGAGATCGCCATCGTGCCGGGTTCTCGGCTTTCGAGGCTCTATCCGCAGGCGACCAGGGCACGCGTCAACAGCATTCACCACCAGGGCGTGAGGAATCTGGCGCCGGGTTTCGAGGTCGAGGCCTGGAGCGTTCCCGATCACATCCCGGAGGCCATCCGGCGCCACGTCGACCGCGGCCGCAGCTACATCGCGGCCACCCAGTGGCATCCGGAGTTCCACAAGTACGGCAGCACCGAAACGCTGGATGACACGGCGATCCTGCAGGACTTTCTCTGGGCCTGCGCCACGGCCAAGGTCAGTCCCAGGGGGCCGCTGCGCAGTGCGCCGGGGCGCATCCGCAATCGGGCGGCGCGGCTCTTGCGTCAGGCGCTCCTGATGAGTTAGCGAAAGATCAGCGGCTCTGGTTCTTGTAGCCGCTGACGGCCGCGTCGATGGTGCCGAACACCGTGATGCCGCTGCCGGAGCCGCCGGCGGAGGAGGTGCCGGCGTCGTGAGAGCCCGTCGCCGCGCAGCCGGCCAGAAGGCACAGTAGGGACGCTGCGATCCATGAAACCAGGTGCTTCTTCATGTGGTTCTCCTGCTTCAGCCGAGATGCTTGCCGACCAGGCCCGCGAGCTCGAACATCGTGACCTGGTCCTTGCCGAACACGGCCTTCAGCTTGGCATCGGCGTTGATTGCGCGCTTGTTGGTTGCATCCTGGAGGCCGTGGGCCTTGATGTAGTCCCAGAGCTTCTTGATGACTTCGGTGCGCGCCAGCGGTTCCGCGCCGACGACCGCGGCCAGTGCGGCGCTGGGCTGCAGCCCAGCGGCGGGCTTGCGGGGTGCCTTGGGCGCGGCGGCCTTCTTGGCTGGGGCCTTTGCCGCACTCCCGGTCTTGGCGGTCTTGGCCGTCTTGGCGGCCGCGGTCTTCTTCGCGGCGGGCGCGGCCTTGGCGAAGGTCTTGCGCGGCGGGAACTTGCTGTCGCGCGGTTCGAATTCGAAGCTCACCTTGCCTTCTTCCGCGTTCCAGACGAGGAAGGCCTTGAAGGCGCGGCGGGTGCGCATGGAGACGAACTTGTCGAGCAAGTCGGTCTTGCCGGCGGTGAGCAGCTTTTCGACCTGGTCGCGCTCCACCGGTTGCTGCAGGATGATCTTGCCGGTCTTGAAATCGCAGCTCGGCGCCGGTTGCGCATGCGTCGGCACGGACTTCTCGCAGACGTAGTTGCTGCCCAATTCGAAGACGCGCGCACCGCATTTGGGACAGGGTCCGAGCGAGGCCTGGCCCTCGAAATCGACGATCTCGCCGGTCTCGGCATCCTTGTCGTCGCCGAAGTCGAACTCCAGCTTCCAGTTCTTCGCCTCTTCGTCGTACTTGATCACGATCTCCGAGGTGAAGGGCCAGCCCGCCTTGGAGCGGAATCCGTCGAGCGGGCCGATGCGCTTGTCGCGCAGCAGCTGCTCGGCTTCGGCCACCTCGAAGGTGCGGCCCGCAGGCGACTTGCCGAATGAGAAGCCGCATGGCTCCTGGCCCGGCTTGCCGGTGCAGGCGTAACGGCGATAGTTCTCGCGCACCACGCCGCCGCAGTTGGGGCAGGGCGTCTGCAGGGTGGCGTAGTCGCCGGGCACGGTGTCGCGGTCGTACTCCTTGGCCTTGCGGACGATGTGCTCCGTCATCTCCGCGATTTCGCGCATGAAGGCGTCGCGGCTGAGTCGGCCGTGCTCCATCTGGGCGAGCTTGTACTCCCATTCGCCGGTCAGCTCGGCCTTGGAGAGTTCCTCCACGCCGAGGCCGCGCAGCAGCGTCATGAGCTGGAAGGCCTTGGCGGTGGGAATCAGCTCGCGGCCTTCGCGCAGGATGTATTTCTCGGCGATCAGGCCTTCGATGATGGCCGCGCGCGTGGCCGGCGTGCCGAGCCCCTTCTCCTGCATCGCCTCGCGCAGCTCGTCGTCATCGATGGTCTTGCCTGCGCCTTCCATCGCGCCGAGCAGCGTGGCTTCGGAATAGCGCGCCGGCGGGCGCGTCTTGAGACTCTTGAGATCGGCCGATTCCAGCCGCACTGTCTCGCCGGGCTTCACGGGAACCAGGCGCTTGCCGTCCTTGTCCTCGTCCTTGTCTTCGTCCTGGGCCTCCTTGCCGTAGATGGCGAGCCAGCCCGGCTTGACGAGCACCTTGCCGTCGGAGCGGAAGGGGTAGTTCTTGCCGCCGTGCGACACCGTGCTGATGCGCGTCGTGACCTGGTATTCGGCGCTCGGGAAGAAGACCGAGAGGAAGCGCCGCACCACGAAGTCATAGAGCTTCTGCTCGGCGTCGGACAGGCCGCTGGGTGCCTGCAGCGTCGGGATGATCGCAAAGTGGTCGCTGACCTTGGCGTTGTCGAAGATGCGCTTCGACGGCTTCACGTAGTTCTGGTCGATCGCCTGCTGGGCGAAGGGCGCCAGATGCTTCATGCCGCTGGTGGCGAGCATCTCCATCGTCTCCCGGACGACCGGCAGGTAGTCCTCGGGCAGGGCGCGCGAATCGGTCCGTGGATAGGTCAGGGCCTTGTGGCGTTCGTAGAGGCTTTGCGCCAGCGCGAGCGTGGTCTTGGCGCTGAAGCCGAAGCGGCTGTTGGCCTCGCGCTGCAATGAAGTCAGGTCGAACAGCAGCGGCGAGGCCTGGGTCGTGGGCTTGCTTTCCTCGGTGACCGTGGCCGGCTTGCCGCGTGCGGCTTCGGCGATTTCCTCCGCCTCGCGGCGGTTCCAGACGCGGTCCGCACGCAGCTCGGGATCGGCCACGCCGTCCGGGCCGGGCGGCGGCTTCTTCCATTGCGGGTCGAACCACTTGCCCGCGTACACGCCGGCTTCGGCGAGGAAGGTGCCATGCACTTCCCAGTAGTCACGGCTGACGAACTTGCGGATCTTCTCCTCGCGTTCGACCACCACCGAGAGCGTGGGCGTCTGGACGCGGCCGACCGTGGTCAGGAAGAAGCCGCCGTCGCGTGAATTGAAGGCGGTCATCGCCCGCGTGCCGTTGATGCCCACCAGCCAGTCGGCTTCGGAGCGCGAGCGTGCCGCATCTGCCAGGCCCTGCATCTGCTGCTCGGTGCGCAGATGATCGAAGCCGTCGCGGATGGCCTGCGGCGTCATCGATTGCAGCCACAGCCGTTTGACCGGCTTGCCCAGCGGCGCCTTGCCGCCGGCGTACTGCTCGATCAGGCGGAAGATCAATTCCCCTTCGCGGCCCGCGTCGCAGGCATTGACCAGCTGGCCCACGTCCTTGCGCTTGGCCTGCTTCACCACCGCGTTGAGCCGCGTCCTGGTCTTGTCGACCGGCTTGAGGTCGAAGCGCGGCGGAATCACGGGCAGGTTCGCGAAGCTCCACTTGCCGCGCTTCACGTCGAATTCCTCCGGCGCCTGGATCTCGACCAGATGGCCGACCGCGCTGGTCACGATGTACTTCTCGTTCTCGAAGTGTTCCTCATGCTTCTCGAACTTGCCTGCCACCGGCGTGAGCGCGCGCACGATGTCCTGCGCCACCGACGGCTTCTCTGCAATCACCAATGTCTTCATCAACCAATCCATCCTACGTTTCGGGCCGGCGCCGGGACATGCCCGACGGGCCGCCTTCGGCCCGTCCGGACGCCCCCGGCGTTGTGCCGTGCGGGGGCATGGGGCCACATACAATCTGCGGCTTCTCGCGTACGCACGCGCACGCGCATGTGTGCACATTCAAACTATCAGACTTCGGCGATGCCTTCCAAATCCCCCACTTCCAGCGGCCGCCGCATCCAGACGCGCCGCTCCAGTGTCCATGGCAACGGCGTCTTCGCCGTGCAGGATATCGCCGAAGGCGAAACCGTCATCGAGTACAAGGGCGAGGTGATCACCTGGAAGGAGGCGCAGCGTCGCCATCCCCATGATCCCAGCCAGCCCAATCACACTTTCTACTTCCACATCGACGACAAGCGCGTCATCGATGGCGGCGTCGATGGCAATGCGGCACGCTGGATCAACCACTCCTGCGATCCGAGCTGCGAGGCCGACGAGGTCGACGGCCGCGTCTTCATCAAGGCGCTGCGCAATATCGCGGCGGGCGAGGAACTGAGCTACGACTATGGGCTCATCATCGACGAGCCCTACACGAAGAAGCTGAAGGCCGAATTCCCCTGCTGGTGCGGCTCCGACAATTGCCGCGGAACCCTGCTCGCGCCCAAGGAAAAGGGCTCGGGCAATGGCAAGGGCAAGGCCGGCAAGAAGAACAACAAGAAGGACAGCGACAAGAAGACCGGCGGGAAGAACGGCGGCAAGAAGGCCAAGGCCGACAAGCGCTGACCATGGCCGCGCCCTGGTTCGAGGACGAAATCGCGGGCGCACTGGCGCCGCTTCTGCCCGGCGTCGCGGTCGAGGTGGTCGCGGAGATCGATTCCACGAGCACAGAGCTCATGCGCCGGGCCCGTGAGGGCCGGCACCGTCCTGTCCTTCTGGTGGCCGAGCGCCAGACCGCGGGCCGGGGTCGGCTGGGGCGCAACTGGCAAAGCGCGCAGCATGAGCGGGATCCGGCCTCGCTGACTTTTTCGCTGGGCCTGCCTCTGGCGCCGCGGGATTGGTCGGGGCTCTCGCTGGCGGTCGGCGTCAGTGTCGCGGAGAGCCTGGACCCCGACGGCGCAGCCGGCGTCGGGCTCAAGTGGCCGAATGATCTCTGGGTCGAGGACCGGAAGCTCGGAGGCATTCTGATCGAGACGGCGCTGTTCCAGCCGCAGGCGTCGCAGCGCTACCTGGTGATCGGCATCGGAATCAATGTGGGGCCGCGCGAGGGCGGCGGGCTCAACACCTCGCCAGCCTGGTTGCAGGAATGGCGTCCGAAGGTCACGGCGGGGGAGGTATTGCGAGAACTCGCACCGGCCCTGGTCCGCGACATCCGCCTGTTCGACGAAAAGGGCTTCGTGCCTTTCGCGACGCGCTTCGCCGCCCGCGATGTGCTGCGTGGACGCGAGGTGCTTCTCAGCGACGGAACGGAAGGCCGGTGTGAAGGCGTGGGCTGGGGTGGCGAGCTGCTGGTGCAGACGGCTGCCGGCATGAAGACGATCACGAGCGCGGAAGTGAGCGTGCGTCCGAGAAGGGCGCAGCCGTGAGCGTGCGTGCATGGGTCGTGCTGTTGCTGATTCTCGCGAACCTGGGCTACTTTGCCTGGAGTCGCGGCGAGCTCGCGATCTTCGGCATCGAGCCGGCTCGATTCAGCGAGTCGGAACCGCAGCGCGTCGCGCAGCAGATCCGCCCACAGCTGCTGAAGATCCTCAAGGACGAACCGGCCGGCGCCCCCAAGCCCTAGCTAGGACCGGATCGCGCTGCCTGCGATCTCGTTCGCGTCGAATCGCAGGCTGACCAGCGTGCCGGGCGGCTGCTGACCCGGATGGGCATCCTCCAGGCGCACCGTTGCGTGGTGCTGGCGCGCGATCTCGCGCACGATCGGCAGGCCCAGGCCGGAGCCGTCCGCCTCATTGCCGAGCACGCGGTAGAAGGGCTCGAAGACCAGCTCGCGCTCGCTTTCGGGAATGCCGGGTCCGTTGTCTTCCACCTGCAGCACCGTGACATGCCCGAAGGGATCGACCAGCACGCGCGCCGTGATCACGCCCGGCCGCTCGGCCGAGGACGGCGTGTAGTTGATCGCGTTGTCCACCAGGTTGCGCACCAGCTCCTTGAGCAGCGTGGGGTTGCCTTCGAACACCGCCCCGGCGGTGCCCGCCTCGGCGCCTTCGTAGCCGAGGTCGATGCGCTTGTCGATGGCGCGAGGGACCGCTTCGCGCACGGCCTCGATGGTGAGCCGCGCCAGATCGCAGGGCTGGCGCCCGATGTTGGCGCCATTGCCCTCTGCGCGCGCAAGCGACAGCAGCTGGTTCACTGTGTGCGTGGCGCGGACGCTGGCACGGCCGATCTGCTTGAGCGATTGCTTCAGCTCGTCGGCGTTCGCGCCTTCGCGCTGGGCGAGGTCGGCCTGCATGCGCAGGCCGGCCAGCGGCGTCTTCAGCTGATGCGCGGCATCCGCCAGAAAGCGCTTCTGCGTGCCGATCGACACGTTGAGCTTGGCGAGCAAGTCGTTGACCGACAACACAAGGGGCACCACTTCGAGCGGGACCGAGGACTCGTCGAGCGGGCTCAGGTCGCCCGGCCGCCGCTCGCGGATGCGGGCTTCCACCACGGACAGCGGCTTGATGCCGCGCACCAGCGCGAGCCAGATCAGCAGCACCGCCAGCGGCAGGATCGCGAACTGCGGCAGCAGGACGCCCTTGATGATCTCGGTGGCGAGGACCGATTGCTTGGTCCGTGTCTCCGCTACCTGCAGCACCACCACCGGCGTGTCCGTCGTGGCGGTTGCCACCCAGAGAGAGGCCACGCGCACCGGTCGGCCGTGCACCTCGGCGTTGCGCAGATAGACCACGCCGGGCGTCGGCGGGTCGTCGGAGCCGGGATAGGGGAGCTCGGGGTCGCCGCTCAGCAGCGTGCCGTAACCGTCGAGAAGCTGGTAGTACACGCGGTCGGCATCGTCGCCGTCGAGGATTTCCCGCGCGGGTTGCGGCAGCTCGAACTGGATGCGACCGTGATCCGTCCCGATCAGCTTCGCGAGGGTCTGGATATTGGACTCCAGCGCGCGATCGAAGGGCGCGTTCGCGATGCCCTGTGCCACCAGCCAGGTGACGCCGATGCTGACCGGAACCAGCAGCAGGAGCGGCGTGAGCATCCAGTCGAGGATCTCGCCGAAGAGGGAGCGCTGTGCGCGCTGGAAGAGCTTCACCGATGGATTGGCAAAGGCCGGCGCACCGCCGGCCTTCATGTTTGCTTGCTTAGGAGGGTATCTTTTCGAGGCAGTAGCCGAGCCCGCGCACGGTGGCGATGCGTACCGGCCCTTTTTCGATCTTCTTGCGCAGGCGGTGGATGTAGACCTCGATGGCGTTGAGGCTGACCTCCTCGCCCCATTCGCACAGGCGCTCGACCAACTGGTCCTTGCTCACCAGCCGGCCGGCGCGTTGCAGCAGCACCTCGAGCAGGCCCAGTTCGCGGGCCGAGAGCTCGATCATCTTGCCGTCGATGGTGGCCACGCGGCCGGCCTGGTCGTAGACCAGCGGGCCGTGGCGGATGGCGTTGCTCGTGCCGCCCATGCCGCGCCGGGTGAGGGCGCGCACCCGCGCTTCGAGTTCCTGCAGCGAGAAGGGCTTGGCCATGTAGTCGTCGGCGCCATAGTCCAGGCCCTTGACTCGCTCCTCCACGCTGTCGGCCGCGGTCAGCACCAGCACCGGCAGTTGCGAGCCGCGCGCCCGCAGGCGCTTGAGGATTTCGAGGCCGTGCAGGTTCGGAAGGCCCAGGTCGAGGATCAGGAGATCGAATTCGCTGTTCGTCATCAGCGCGGCATCGGCCTGCGTGCCGGTGGCGACGTGGTCCACTGCCGCGCCGGACGTTCGCAGGCTGCGCAACAGGGCGTCTGCCAGCACCCGGTCGTCTTCCGCAATCAGTATTCGCATGCCGACTCCAGATCTCGCGGCTTTCGGGGGGTTCCGCAGCGCGTGCGGACGATTCTAGGCCGCGGCATAGGCTTCAAGTCCGATGGTTACCACGGTGGCGATCTCGTTGCCGACGCTGGCGCGGAACTCGCGTTCGGCTTGCGCCACCGCCTGGCGAAAGGCTTCGAGCCAGGCGAGTCCGTCGGCGGTGAACAGGACGCGTCGCGCGCGCGCGTCGAGGGGGTCGGGTTCGCGTGTGACGAGCCCCCAGGCTTCGCACTGATCGACCAGCTTGCCCATGGCCTGCTTGGTCATGCCGGCACGGTCGGCCAGTTCGGTGAGGCGCGAGCCATTGCGGTCGAGATGGCGCGTGATGTGGATGTGGGCCGCGCTCACCTGCGCGCGCGCGGCCAGGTTGGAGAGCGCCAGCGGCACCTCGGCATCGTGCGCCATCAGGCTGAGCACGCGCTCGTCGAAGCGGCGCATGGCGTGGCCGAGCAGGCGGCCGAGGTGGGTCTGGCGCCAGGCGTCGTGATCGATGGGGAAATGGGCGTCGGACACGGTGCCAGATGGTAAATCAAGTTGACTAAAAATTGGCTTTCCCTGGGGATACAAGCCCCTACACTACTGTTCAAGCATCCAGCCTGTTGTTAAACGCAGATTCGGATGAGTCTTCTCCAACCCATTGATCCTCAAGGAGTTTCCCGTGGACGCAGTCGTCAAAGGTGCAAATATCTCGGCCCCCAACAGTGAAAAGGCCAAGGCGCTGCAGGCTGCGCTGGCGCAGATCGAAAAGCAGTTCGGCAAGGGCACGATCATGCGGCTCGGCGAGGGCGAGGTGCTGGAGGACATCCAGGTCGTCTCGACGGGCTCCCTGGGCCTGGACATCGCGCTCGGCGTGGGCGGCCTGCCGCGCGGCCGGGTGATCGAGATCTACGGTCCGGAGTCTTCGGGCAAGACCACCCTCACGCTGCAGGTCATCGCCGAAATGCAGCGCCAGGCCGGCACCTGCGCCTTCGTCGATGCCGAACACGCGCTGGACGTGCAGTACGCGCAGAAGCTCGGGGTGAACCTGTCCGATCTGCTGATCAGCCAGCCCGACACGGGCGAACAGGCGCTCGAGATCGTCGATTCGCTGGTGCGGTCCGGCGCGGTCGACCTGATCGTGGTCGACTCGGTCGCCGCGCTCACACCCAAGGCCGAAATCGAAGGCGAGATGGGCGACTCGCTGCCCGGGCTGCAGGCCCGCCTGATGAGCCAGGCGCTGCGCAAGCTGACCGCCACCATCAAGAAGACCAACTGCATGGTCATCTTCATCAACCAGATCCGCATGAAGATCGGCGTGATGTTCGGCTCGCCCGAAACCACCACCGGCGGCAATGCCCTGAAGTTCTACGCCTCCGTGCGTCTGGACATCCGCCGCATCGGCACCATCAAGAAGGGTGACGAAGCCATCGGCAACGAAACCAAGGTCAAGGTGGTCAAGAACAAGGTCTCGCCGCCCTTCAAGACGGCGGAGTTCGACATCCTGTTCGGCGAGGGCATCAGCCGCGAGGGCGAGATCATCGACATGGGTGTGAACAGCAAGATCATCGACAAGTCCGGCGCCTGGTACGCCTACAACGGCGAGAAGATCGGCCAGGGCCGCGACAATGCCCGCGAATTCCTGCGCGAGAACCGCGAACTGGCGCGCGAGATCGAGAACAAGGTGCGCGAGTCGCTTGGCATCCCGCTGCTCGCCGCGTCGACGGACGCGTCGGGCGAGGCCTGACCTTCGAAGGTCGAGCCGCGGGTTCGCGCCGCCCTGAGCCAGGGCGGATGCGAACCCGCGCGACGCAAGGACCCGGTTCCCGATGGCCATTGGCGCTCCATCACTCAAAGGCAGGGCGTTGCGCCTGCTCAGCCAGCGTGAACACTCGCGCGCCGAGCTTGAACGCAAGCTCGCCAAGTACGAGGAGGAGCCGGGCAGCCTGGCCCGCGCCCTGGACGAACTCGCAGCGAAGGATTTCATCAGCGAGGCGCGGGTGGTTCAGTCGGTCGTGCACCAGCGGGCGAGCCGCCTCGGCGCGGCGCGTGTACGGCAGGAGTTGATGCACAAGGGCATCCGGCCCGAAGCCGTGGCGGAGGCGGTCGCCGAACTGCACGCGAGCGAGTTCGACCGTGCGCGCGAGGTCTGGCGCCGCCGCTTCGGCAACCCGCCGCGGGACGCGGCCGATCGTGCGCGCCAGGTGCGCTTCATGCTCGCGCGCGGATTCGCCGGCGCGGTGGTGGCCCGTGTGTTGCGGCAGGCCTCGGACGAGAATTTCGACGAAGGCGGGAGCCAGGACCTGGATGAATAGGGGGGCGCCGAGGCGGCGAGGAAGCCACCCCGCGTCGGCTCAAAGACCCAGCATCAGCCTCAGGTTCTGCACGGCGGCGCCGCTCGCGCCCTTGCCGAGGTTGTCGAGCCGTGCAATCACGACGGCGTGGCGATGGTCCTCGTTCGGAAAGACGCGGATCTCGAGTTCGTTGGTGTCGTTCAGCGCAAGCGCGTCGATCTTGCCGTCCGGCGTGGGCGGCAGCACCTTCACGTATTGTTCCGGCGTGTTGCTCTTGGCGTAGTGCGCGGCGAGCGCGTCATGCAGGTCGCTCGCCCGGGGCCGATCGGGCAGGTCGTCCAGGTGCAGCGGGAGCTGCACCAGCATGCCTTGGCGGAAGTTGCCGACCGAGGGAATGAAGACGGGCCGGCGCGTGAGGCCGGTGTACTTCATGATTTCCGGGATGTGCTTGTGCTTGAGGCCCAGTGCGTAGGTCTCGAAGAGCGGCGCCTCGCCTTTCTCGTAGGCTTCGATCATGGTTCGGCCGCCTCCCGAATAGCCGCTGACCGAGGGCAGCGAGATCGGAAAGTCCGGCGGCAGCAGGCCCGCATCGACCAGGGGACGCACCATTGCGATGGCGCCGGTGGCGTAGCAGCCGGGATTGGCCACGCGCTCGGCCCTGGCGACCAGGTCCTTCTGCCCGGCCACCAGCTCGGGAAAGCCGAATGCCCAGCCCGCTGCGGTACGGTGCGCTGTCGATGCGTCGATGATCTTGGGGCGGCGGCCCGGGAGCTGGTCGATGAGGGCCACCGATTCGCGCGCCGCATCGTCGTGCAGGCAGAGGACGACCAGGTCGACGCTCGCCATCAGGTCGCGCTTGGCCGATGCATCCTTTCGCAGCTCGGGCGCAATGCTCACGAGTTCGATTTGCGGCATGGACTGCAGCCGTTCGCGGATCTGGAGGCCGGTGGTGCCGGCCTCGCCGTCGATGAAGACCTTGGGCATGATGGGGAGCCTCGGATTGCCTCTGGAGAAACTACGCATTGACCGCGGAGGCGGGTCAGGCGTTGGTGCGGCGCACCATGATACAGTTCCCTGTTGCTCGCCGCCCCCGTCCACCGGACGCCGTGGCCCGCGGACAACAGCCAGATCCTCCCCGTTTTCTACCCCGTTCTCTTCTCTAAACCTCGTTCCCGAGAGACACCCTCATGAAGATTCACGAGTACCAAGGCAAGGAAATTCTTGCCAAGTTCGGCGTGCCTGTGCCACGCGGCATTCCGGCGTACACAGTGCAGGAGGCGGTCGAAGCCGCGCAAAAGCTTGGCGGCCCGGTGTGGGTGGTCAAGGCCCAGATCCATGCCGGCGGCCGCGGAAAGGGCGGCGGCGTGAAGCTCGCGCGCTCCATCGACGACGTCCGCAAGCTGGCCGGCGAAATCCTGGGCATGCAGCTCAAGACGCACCAGACCGGCCCCGAAGGCCAGAAGGTTCGCCGCCTCTACATCGAGGACGGCGCCGACATCCAGAAGGAATACTACGTCTCGGTCGTGACCGACCGCGCTACCCAGAAGGTGGCCTTCATCGCTTCGAGCGAAGGCGGCATGGACATCGAGGAGGTGGCTCACTCGTCGCCTGAAAAGATCGTCACCGAGTTCATCGACCCGCTCACCGGCCTCGGTGACGCGCAAGCCAAGAAGATCTCGGACGCCATCGGCATCCCGGCGGGCTCCACCGCCCAGGCCGTGGACGTGTTCAAGAAGCTCTACACCTGCTACATGGAGACGGATGCCTCGCTGGTCGAGATCAATCCGCTCAACCGCGACAGCAAGGGCAACATCATCGCCCTCGACGCCAAGTTCAACTTCGACAGCAACGCGCTCTTCCGCCATCCCGAAATCGTGGCGCTGCGCGACCTTGACGAAGAAGATCCGGCCGAAATCGAGGCCAGCAAGTTCGACCTCGCCTACATCAGCCTCGACGGCAACATCGGCTGCCTGGTGAACGGCGCCGGCCTCGCGATGGCGACCATGGACACGATCAAGCTCTTCGGCGGCGAGCCCGCGAACTTCCTCGACGTGGGTGGCGGCGCTACTCCCGAGAAGGTGACGGAAGCTTTCAAGATCATGTTGAAGAACAAGAACGTGAAGGCGATCCTGGTCAACATCTTCGGCGGCATCATGAAGTGCGACACCATCGCCACCGGCGTGATCGCGGCCTGCCGTGCAGTCAACCTCCAGGTCCCGCTGGTCGTGCGCATGAAGGGCACCAACGAGGCCGAGGGCAAGAAGCTGCTGGCCGATTCGGGCCTGCCGATCATCAGCGCCGACACCATGGCGGAAGCAGCCCAGAAGGTCGTCGCGGCGGCCAAAGCCTAAGGAACAAGTCATGTCGATCTACATCAACAAAGACACCAAAGTCATCACCCAGGGCATCACCGGCAAGACCGGTCAATTCCACACGCAGAAGTGCCAGGAGTACGCGAACGGCAAGAACTGCTTCGTGGCCGGCGTCAACCCGAAGAAGGCCGGCGAGTCGATCTTCGAGATCCCGATCTACGCATCCGTGAAGGAAGCCAAGCAGGCGACCGGAGCGACCGTCTCCGTGATCTACGTGCCGCCGGCCGGTGCCGCCGCCGCCATCTGGGAAGCGGTCGAAGCCGACCTCGACATGACGATCTGCATCACCGAGGGCATCCCGGTCCGCGACATGCTCGAAGTGCGCAACAAGATGAAGGCCAAGGAAGCGGCCGGCGGCAAGAAGACACTGCTGCTCGGCCCGAACTGCCCCGGCCTCATCACGCCGGACGAGATCAAGATCGGCATCATGCCGGGTCACATCCACCGCAAGGGCCGCATCGGTGTGGTCAGCCGCTCGGGCACGCTGACCTACGAAGCCGTGGCGCAGCTCACGGAGATCGGCCTGGGCCAGTCGACCGCGGTCGGCATCGGCGGCGACCCGATCAATGGCCTGAAGCACATCGACGTGATGAAGGCCTTCAACGATGATCCGGACACCGACGCCGTGATCATGATCGGCGAAATCGGTGGCCCCGACGAGGCCGATGCGGCGCGCTGGTGCAAGGAAAACATGAAGAAGCCGATCGTCGGTTTCATCGCCGGTGTGACTGCGCCTCCCGGCAAGCGCATGGGTCATGCGGGCGCGTTGATCTCCGGCGGCGCCGACACCGCGGACGCCAAGCTCGCCATCATGGAAGAGTGCGGCTTCACGGTCACCCGCAACTTCTCGGAGCTGGCCAAGCGACTCAAGGCGCTCCTGTAATCAGATTTCGCTGATTCATCAAGCCACATAGAAAGCAGAAAGCGCCCGCAATTCAGGTTGCGGGCGCTTTTTCAATCGACAACAGTGGAATAGCGAGACATGGAATACGTGCAATCGGCGGACTTCTGGATTGGATTGCTGAAGATCGTCTGGATCAACATCATTCTTTCGGGCGACAACGCCGTCGTGATCGCGATGGCTGCCCGTTCGCTGCCACCCCATCAGCAGCGCAATGCGGTCCTGCTGGGCTCGGGGGCAGCCGTGGTGTTGCGGATCATCCTGACCGTTGTGGCGGCCAAGCTGCTCGCGCTGCCCTACCTGCAGATCGTGGGCGGCGCACTGCTGCTGTGGATCGGCACGCAGTTGCTCAGCGAGGAAGAGGATGGCGAGGACGGCGAGGAGAAGGCATACGGAAGCATGCTTGCCGCCGTTCGAACCATTCTTCTGGCTGACCTGATCATGAGCCTGGACAACGTGATCGCGGTCGCCGCCGCCGCCAAGGGCAGCATGGCCTTGCTGGTCCTGGGACTGGCCATCAGCATCCCGCTGGTCATTTTTGGTAGTACGCTGATGATCAAGCTCATGGAACGCTTTCCCATCATCGTCATCCTCGGCGCAGCACTCATCGGCTGGGTTGGCGGCGAGACGATCATGAGCGATACGATCCTGGTGGACGTGCTGGCGGCGAGTCCCTGGTTGCACTATGCGGGCGCTGCGGTCGGTGCTGCCTTCGTTGTCGCTGTCGGCCGCTGGCTGCAGAGCCGCGCGAACGCCAAACAACTCGCTGCCTGACGCTCCCGGATACAAAACCCTCCATGGTCAACCCCGTCGCATCCGAACTATCCGGCACCGGCCCGATGACCTGGGATTTCGCTGCTCTGACCGACCCCGGCCGGGTGCGCGCAAACAACGAAGACTGCATTGCGTTCGACGCTGCGCTGGGCCTTGTGCTGCTGGCCGACGGCATGGGTGGCTACAACGGTGGCGAGGTCGCCAGCGGCATGGCGATCGCCTTGTTGCAGGCCAGCTTCGGCCGCTGGCTTGCGCATGCCGGGCCTCACGCGAATCCCAAGGCCGTCCGGCGTGCCCTCCAGATGGGGACCGACGAGGCCAACGCGGCCATCCTGGAGGCCGGCATTGCGAACGTTCAGCTGCAGGGCATGGGAACGACGCTGGTGCTGGCTGCTTTCGGTCCCGAGCGGGCGATCGTCGGCCACATCGGCGATTCGCGGTGCTACCGGCTGCGCGACGGCCAGTTGGAGCTTCTGACGCGTGATCACTCGCTGCTGCAGGAGCAGCTCGACGCGGGAGCCATCACGCCTGAGCAGGCGGTACAGTGGCCGCATCGCAATCTGGTCACCCGTGCCCTGGGGATCGAACGCCATGTCGAGCTCGAGACGCACGAACACAACGCTCGCGGCGGCGACCTCTTCCTGCTCTGCTCGGATGGGCTGAGCGAGATGGTGTCGGACGCGCAGATTTTCACAATTTTGTTACAAGATATTACTTTATCTGAAAAAGCAACACTTTTGGTTGCAACTGCGAACGAGAATGGCGGCCGGGACAACATTTCGGTTGTCCTGGCTCGGGCCGCGGGCAATCAAATGAAGCGGGCATCGGGCTTGTGAGTTCAGGAGGATTCCCGCGAGGGTATTCAAGTGAGCAAAAGAACGAGTTCCAGGAGTCGGCTATGCCGAAATTGATCATCTCGATCGATGGTGTCGTTATCAAGGAAGTGACGCTTGCGAAGGACCGGACGACCCTCGGCCGCAGGCCTTACAACGACATCGTCGTCGACAACCTGGCGATCAGTGGCGAGCATGCCGTGCTGCACATGATCGGCAGCGACGTCTACCTGGAAGATCTCAACAGCACCAACGGTACCTACGTCAACGGGCGCGCCATCAAGAAGCAGGCGCTCGAGCACAACGACATCGTCGAAGTCGGCAAGTACAAGGTCCGTTTTCTTGTCGGCCCCGGTACTGGCGATTCAGTGGCTTCCGTGCGCCCCGCCGCGGCCACGGCGGCAACTTCGGGGCTCATCCCGCTGTCGACGGCGCCCACAGAGCAGGCGTCGCTTGGCGCCCACACGGGCGGGGCGATCATTCGGGTGCTGTCCGGCTCCGGCGCGGGCCGTGAGCTCTCCCTCCAGAAGGTCGTCACCACCATCGGCAAGCCGGGCATCGCCGTCGCGGCCGTCACTCGGCGCCTGCACGGCTACGTGGTGGCGCCGATCGACGGCGGAACCGCGCTCAACGGTGAGCCGCTCGGGAATGAAGCCGTGGCGCTGCAGGACGGCGACGTGCTCGAGCTCGGCGGCACGCGGATGCAGTTCGTTGTTCATTAGTCGCTGACCGCGCGATATCCGTCATCGATAGGAGGCGCGATGAACGCGCTGCTCCGACACTGGCCCCGCATTGCGATCACGCTGCTGCCGGTCGTGCTGGCGCTCGCGCATGTGGTCGGCGTGTGGCACCTGGCATTTCTCGACCGGCTCGATCACTTCATTTACGACGTGCGTTTGCGCGCGAGCATGCCGCGCACACTGGACCCGCGCATCGTGATCGTGGACATCGACGATCCGAGTCTCCAGCGCGAAGGCCACTGGCCCTGGGGTCGCGACAAGCTGGCACGACTCACCACCGAGCTGGTGCAGCGGCAACAGGCGGCGGTGGTCGGTTTCGATGTGCTCTTCGTCGAACCGGACGCGAATTCCGGCTTCGACACCCTGCGCCGCCTGAGCGACGGGCTGCTGCGGGACCAGCCGGCCGTGGCCGACGAGATCAACCGTCTCGCGTCCCAACTCGACCACGACTCCACCTTCGCGAGGTCGCTGTCGGCCCGCCGCGTGGTGCTGGGCTTCTATCTGACGCAGACCGCACAGCCGCGCGCCAAGGGGCGGCTGCCCGGACCGGTGCTCCTGCCGCAGGCCTTTCAGGGCAAACGCGATGACGCGACGCGCTGGAACGGCTTTGCCGGGAGCATTCCCATGCTCGCCGAAGCGGCCCCCGTCGGCGGCTTCCTCAACGTCGTGCACGACGCGGACCAGGACGGCATCGTCCGCTCGGTGCCGCTGATCGCCCGATACGACGGCACGATGGCGGCACCCGGCTACTACGAGTCCCTCGCACTCGCCGCCTACCGCATGTACACCGGCTCCGCCGAGCCAGTCCCTGTCTTTGCGCCTGCCGGGTGGGGTGGTCGGCCGCCCCCGCTCGAAGCCCTGCTCTTGGGCGCGGGAGACAAGCGCTGGCCCGTTCCGGTCGATGAGCATGCGAGCCTGCTCGTGCCCTATAGAGGCCCGGGCGGGGCCCGCGGCGGCTCGTTCCGCTACATCCGCGCAGCCGACGTGCTGGACGGCCAGCTGGCCCCGGCCGAGCTGAAGAACAAGATCGTGCTCATCGGCGCCACCTCGCCCGGCCTGGCCGATCTTCATGCAACACCGGTGGACGCCGTCTATCCCGGCGTCGAAGTGCACGCCAATCTCATCGCCGGCCTGCTCGACCAGCGTCTGCCGGTCACGCCCGACTACGCGCCGGGCTACGAGCTCGTCATCGCGCTGGCCGGAGGGCTGCTGCTTGCCTTCGGCATGTCGCTGAGTCCGGCGCCTCGCGCGATCGCACTGGCCGTACTCACCGTCGCTGCCGTCGTCGGGCTCGACACCTGGCTCTACCTGGGTGCCGATCTCGTGCTGCCCCTGGCGAGCTTCCTGGCCATGGCGGCCGTCGCCTTCGTGCTCAACATGAGCTGGGGCTACTTCGTGGAGGCGCGATCTAGCCGCAGCCTGGCCAGCCTCTTCGGCACCTATGTTCCGCCGCAACTCGTCGATGAAATGCGGGCCGCCCCCCGGCGCTACAGCATGCGTGCCGAAAGCAAGGTCCTGACGGTCATGTTCTGCGACATGCGCGGATTCACCCGCCTGGCCGAGCAGATGGCTCCGGTGGATCTGCAAGCCCATCTGAACGAGGTCTTCAGTACGCTGACCGAAGTCATCGCCCGCCATCGCGGGACGGTGGACAAGTACATGGGCGACTGCGTCATGGCATTCTGGGGCGCGCCGGTCGAGATGCACGACCACGCGGAGCTGGCGGTGCGCGCCGCGCTGGACATGATCGAGGCGGTGCGACACCTCAACGAGGCCCATCGACGCAGCGGCCGGCCGCAGGTCGGCATCGGCATCGGTCTCAACTCGGGGGCCATGAGCGTCGGCGACATGGGGTCGGCCGTCCGCCGCAGCTACACCGTGGTCGGCGACGCCGTCAATCTTGCCGCGCGACTGGAGGGGCTGGGCGTTCACTATGGCGTCGACATCGTCGCCAGCGAAGCCACACGGCATCTGGCGACCTCCTTCGCATGGCAGGAACTCGACAGCGTGCGTGTGCAGGGCAAGGCCCAGGCCGTGCGCATCTATTCGCCGCTCGGGCGGGCGGCACGCGTTTCCCTACGCAAATCGGAGGAGCTTCTTTGCTGGAGCCGCGTTCTTTCTGCATATCGGGCGCAGGAATGGGGCGAAGCTCAGGCTATGCTCGCACCTCTCCATGCGGCGGATGCCAAAAATGTCCTTTACCAGCTTTACGCGCAGCGAGTAGCCTCGATGGCATCGCAGCCCAAAGACCCGGACTGGGACGGATCAACCCGGTTCGAAACCAAATAGCAGCGGACCGAGGGCCGCTCCATCAAGGGAATCGCAAAGATGCTGGTGCGTGTATTGGGGTGCTCGGGGGCGATCGCCAAGGATTGCCGCACCACCGCGTTCCTGATCGATAGCGACCTGCTGGTCGACGCCGGCACCGGCCTCGGGGACCTGAGCCTCGACGAAATGGCCGCCATCGATGACGTGGTCCTCACGCATTCCCACCTCGACCACATTGCGGCCCTGCCCCTGATGCTCGACGCGGTCGCCAGCCGCAGAACGAGGCCGCTACGCGTGCATGCGCTGCGCGCCACCATCGACGCCCTGCGCACCCACGTCTTCAACAACATCATCTGGCCCGACTTCGCGAGCATTCCTACCCGCGAGGCGCCGTTCGTGAGTTTTCACGAGTTCGCCATCGGGCAGACCCTCCAACTTGGCGGCCGGGTGGCCAAGCACATCGAAGTCCTGCCGGCCTTCCATACCGTGCCGGCCTGCGGCTTCGCGATCCGGCCGGCCCACGGCGGGCCGCACTGGATCTTCAGCGGTGATACCGAAAGAAACGCCGACTTCTGGAAGCGCGTGAACCAGATCGACGTGGCCGCACTGGTCATCGAGACCGCCTTCAGCAACCGCGAGCAGCAACTGGCCCACCGCAGCCTGCACCTGTCGCCGACCACCCTGGCCGAAGAACTCTCTCACATCGACCCCGGAACGCGCTATCCGGTCTACATCACGCACACCAAGCCGGCTGAAACCGCGGAAATCATGTGCCAGATCGCGCAGCTCAACACCGCCGCGCCGCCTGACGGCGGGACGCGCTGGGATATCCGCTGGCTCGAGACCGGTGGGCGGCTCTACATCTGACCGGATTGGTCGGTCGAGTGACAAAAATGTCACTTCCTGTCAGCGTCTGGCAACAGACTTCGTCACGCGTTGTAACCGGAACGTGAACAAATTGGCGACGAGCGACGCTTCCGGGCGCGAAAAAGCGATGGCACGGATGCTGCGGTAAAGAGACCGCACCGGGGGTTCACCTCGGGCTCTCAACCAACCTGGAGTTCCTGTAATGAACCGTCGTTCTATCGCACGTAATGTGCAAAAGGGTTTCACCCTGATTGAATTGATGATCGTCGTGGCGATCATTGGTATCTTGGCTGCGGTGGCGCTGCCTGCGTATCAGGACTACACGAAGCGCGCGAAGGTGTCGGAAATCATTCTGGCGGCCTCTTCTTGCCGCACGAGCATTTCGGAGGTCTATCAGACTGGAACGGCGTCCGCGATGGCAATTGACGGCTGGGGCTGCGAGTCGGCTAGCCAGACCTCCAAGTACGTTGCCGCCGTGCATACGGATGCCAATGGCATTATCAAGGTGACTGCTGGAGCCGGGATTGATGCTACTGGCGTTGACGGACTTATCCTTACACTTGTGCCCACGGATGCGACCGGTGCCACTGCAATGACTTATTCGGGCACATCACAGCAAGTGGGTAGCTGGAGGTGTGGTTCCAAAACTGACGGCACGACCATCCTGCCGAAGTACCTGCCTGGATCTTGCAGGGGCTGACACCGCCGCCAAATTCATATGAAAGGCAGCTTCGGCTGCCTTTTGCGTTTTTGCGAAATGTGAGCCCCGAATTGGCTGAACTATTTGCCGCATTGATTGCTGCATCGTGGCTGATGCCGAACCACTACCTACCTTGGCTTGCGGCGTGGAGTGATGCAGTAGCGATCACCGGGTTGCTTCTGCTCCTGGCATATATCGGCGCCGGCGTGGAGGCTCGAGGTCGAATTTCACCGCTGCTGCTCGGGGTTGCCGTCATCAGCATTGCTGCGATATCAATCCAGTTCGCAAGCGGAAAGATACTCTTTGCCGGTGATGCATTGATGGCGCTTCTTTACGTCGGCATATGGATGGCCGCCTTGCTCGCCGGAAGCATTCTGTCGACATCGACAAAGGGTGCCGATGGCATGAATGCCTTGACAGCCGCTTGGGTATTCGCTGCGGTGCTGTCCGTTGGGATCGCCCTCGTGCAATGGACCGGCGCTCTGAGCCTCGGCATTTACGCCGCCGATCTGCCACCCGGTGCACGACCCTTCGCTAATGTGGCCCAGCCCAACAACTTTTGCACTTTGTGCTTTGTGGGTCTATGTAGTCTGCTCTACCTCAACCAGCGTCAAGCCGTGACGGGTTTTCCTTTCTGGGCGGCGGCGGCATTCCTTCTATTGGGCATGGTTATCTCGCAATCACGCACTGGCTGGCTGCAAATTGCGCTACTAGTCGCATGCGGAAGTGCACTGCGAGAGCGTACCGGTCTGCGCGTTTCGCGAGTACAACTTTTGGCCCTAGGTACCCTGTTCGCCGGTGGCGTGTTCTTCTGGTCCTCAGTCGCCAACGTCTTGCTGTTGTCCACGGGTCGCACTTTGGATGACCAGATGCATGCCGGCGTGCGACTTCCCTATTGGCGAGCGATGCTTGATGCAATCGGACGAGAGCCTATTTGGGGATACGGTTGGCAGCAGGTAGGCATGGCACAGCAAAAGGTCGCGCTGGATCACCCCCTAATAGGTCGCTATTTTGAGCATAGCCACAACATGGTACTGGATTTATTGCTGTGGAATGGTGTGCCGGTAGGGGGCGTCATCGTCATCCTCCTGATGTGTTGGTTACTTAAGCGAATTCGAGGTTGCTTCGATGCACGGATGGCGTGGCTCTTGGTCATGGTGGGAGGCGTTGTCATTCACGGCATGGTTGAATTTCCTTTGGACTATGCATTCATCTTGGTTCCAGTCGGGTTGGCAATGGGCGCGATTGACAGCCTTTCAACCTCAGGTGAGCCGCTACGCGTACCACGCTGGTCCGTACGGTCACTCACCTTGCTGCTCTGCGTCGTGTTTGTTGCTGTTGCGGCGGACTATCTCAAAGCAGAAGAAAACTATCGTGCGCTTCGGTTGGAGTCGGCGCGAGTTGGCACGGATCGCATCGTTACACCTGCGCCGCAGTTACGTGTACTCACGCAGCTTCAAGCCTTCTTGCAATTCGCACGTATCGAGGCGTTCCCCGGTATGCGGACGGATCAATTGGATCGAATGCGCGAGGTGGCTGAGCGCTTTGGATACCCGCCTGTGCTCTTCCGCTATGCGTTGGCTTTGGCGCTGAATGAGCAGCCTGTTGAGGCGATACGACAACTTCAACTGCTCCGACATATCTGGGGCGAGAAGGTTTACGAGGAGGCGAAGGCTCAAATTGTGACTCTGGAGGCGACAAAATATCCACAACTCACGAAACTGAATTCGCCGTAGATAATTGAACGGCCCAAATTATTTGGAAGCCTGATTCATTCACTTGGCAGCGTTTAATTTTCCAAAAAGTGAGGGGCGAATAGCAAGACTTCGAAGTGGGGTGCTGATATAAGGGAAATTTCAGCGCAGTGCGCAACAGTGTGGAAGTGACGAATACAGACGGTGTCAAATGCAAGAAACGATTCTCCACTGGTCCCGTTTCCGTAAGCGCCTCGTGGTCGTGTGCCTCGACTTTTGCCTGGCAATTCTCGCGACGTGGCTTGCCTTCTCCCTCCGGCTGGACACCCTCCACGAGCCTGAAGGCGTCGAATGGGCCGTGTACGTGATTGCGCCATTGCTGGCGATCCCTGTCTTCATCAAGTTCGGGCTCTATCGCGCCATCTTCCGCTACACCGGCATTGCCGCCATCCTGACGACGGGCAAGGCGGTCAGTGTGTATGGCCTGATCTTCTCGCCCTTCGTCTGGTGGCTGTACCACCGTGGCGGCGTTCCGCGCAGCCTCATCGTGCTCCAGCCGCTCATCTTCCTGCTGCTTGTCAGTTCGAGCCGGACCCTCGGATGGCATTGGCTGGCTGCGCGCACCCATGTGCCGGGCAGTCGCCTGCTGATCTACGGTGCGGGCAGCGCGGGCGCCCAGACCGCCGCGGCCCTTGCCAGCACGCGTCAATATGCGCTGCTGGGATTCCTGGATGACGACCCCGCCAAATCGGGTGGGAGCATCAACGGCGTTCCGGTCTTCCCGGCCTCGCAGGCGCCCGACGTCGTCGGTCGGCTGGCGGTCACCGACATCCTTCTCGCCTTGCCCAGCGCGAGCCGCGAAAGGCGGAACCAGATCATCGGCCAGCTGCAGTCCCTGCCCGTGCGCATCCGCTCGCTGCCCGGCCTGTCGGATCTGGCAAGCGGACGCGTGACCGTCGACGACTTCCGCGACCTCGATGTCGAAGATCTTCTGGGGCGCGAACCCGTGGCGCCTCGACCGGAGCTGCTGGCGCGGACCCTGGAGCGAAAAGTGGTCCTCGTCACCGGCGCCGGCGGCAGCATCGGCAGTGAACTCTGCCGCCAGATCGCGAGCGTGGGGCCGAGTCAGTTGCTGCTGGTCGAACATAGCGAATTCGCGCTTTATCGCATTCATCAGGAGCTGACGTCGCTGGTGAAGAGCCGTGGGCTGGATGTTCGTCTGGTGCCGCTGTTGGCGGATGTGTGCAACTTCGAACGGATCTCTGCCATCTGTCGCGCGTACAGGCCGGCTGTCGTGTATCACGCGGCCGCGTACAAGCATGTGCCCCTGGTCGAGAGCAATCCGGGCGCCGGCGTCCTTAACAATGTGCTTGGCACCTTCAACGCGGCGCGCGCAGCCATGGAGGCGGGTGTCGAGCGCTTCGTTCTCATCTCTACAGACAAGGCCGTCAGACCCACGAACGTCATGGGCGCCAGCAAGCGGGTGGCCGAACTTGTGCTCCAGTCTCTCGCTGCCAGCGACATTTATCCCTTCGACGAAGGTGCGGACCGAATAGTCGAGGGGAGGTACCCATGGCACACCACCTGCTTTTCGATGGTGCGCTTCGGCAATGTGCTCGGTTCCAGTGGCAGCGTCGTGCCGCTGTTCAGGTCCCAGATTGCAGAAGGAGGTCCGCTTACCATCACCCACCCGGAGGTTACGCGCTTCTTCATGACTATTCCGGAGGCAGCGCAATTAGTCCTCCATGCAGGTGCAATGGCAGAAGGCGGCGACCTGTTTGTGCTGGACATGGGCACACCGGTCCGGATTCTCGATCTGGCCAAGCGTATGGTCGCGTTGTCTGGCCTCACCATTCGCGACGAGGCGCGCCCCAATGGGGACATCACCATCACCTTTACCGGCCTTCGGCCCGGAGAGAAGCTGTATGAAGAGCTGCTCATCGGTGAGAATCCGCTGCCCACCGACCATTCGCGCATCATCCGTGCACGGGAAGACTTCATGGCTTGGCCCGATCTCAAGGCGCACCTGCAGACTCTGCTGAGGGCGGCGCAAGACGACAACATTGGCGCCATCAAGGATTGCCTGGGATTGCTGGTGTCAGGCTTTTCGCCTCAACCAGCCTGGGCGGTATGAAGCACACCCGCACGCTTCGCGCCGCTACGTCAACCCCCTTGCAGGAGGCAACGCCTGCAGCCCGGCGGAACCGGCTCAGCGGCGCTTCCCGAGCGGCCTGTGGCTGTTTCACGCGTTGGTGGGGGTACGACGCATGGAGGGAAACGGGCATGGGCGTCTGCGAGGGATGGGGTGCCCCGAATTGTTGGGCCTAGTTCGTTCCATGTCTGCGGCGCCGACTGGCTTTCTGAGGGCCGCATTCACATTGTTGGCTGGCAATGCGCTTGCGCAAGTGCTGCCATTGCTCGTCGGGCCGTGGCTCACGCGCTTGTACACACCAGCAGAGTTTGGCTACTACACGGTGTTTACAGCGATTTCGACCAATCTCGCCGTGGTGGCCTGCGCGCGATATGACTTTGCATTGCCCTTGGCTCGGGACGATGCGCATGCGCGCGACCTGATGGCTCTTTGCCTGCGCGTGCTGTTGGTGGTTGTTGGCGTGACAGCTCTGATTGCCTGGGCATTGGGAACTGCCGACTTGCTCCATCTATGGGGCTGGTTGCCGTTCGCGGTCGCCGTCGCCGGGTCGGTCCAATGGCTGACGTTGTGGGCGACACGAGCCGAGCGCTTTGCGGCCTTGGCAGCCAGTCGGGTCACCTTATACGGAGGCGCGGCCGTGCTGCAGGTGCTTGGAGGGCTGTTACACGCAGGGCCCTCCGGATTGGTTGGGGGCCCGATCCTCGCGGGTGGCGCGGCCATTCTCTGGTTAAGCAGCCCGCCGCCATTGGGCGGATGGCGCAATCTGGCGCGCATACCGCATTCGGTGGTGGCCGCAGTCGCACGGAGGCACCGCGCTTTCCCGATTCTCAATACGCCGCATGCGTTTGCAGGGGCCTTGCAAGACACGCTCGCGGTCGCCGTCCTAGTTGCATGGAGCGGAGAGGCGTCCGTAGGTTTATGGGGACTGGCGCTGCGCTACCTGAAAGCGCCCGCGACCCTCGTAGGCGGCGCGGTATCGCAGGTGCTCTATCCCAAGCTCGTCCATTGCTCGCCCGCCGAGGCACGCGCGACCGTGAGATGGACGATGTGTGTGCTTGCGCTGATTGCCATCCCGTTGGTGGCGCTGCTAATGTTGGCGGGGCCTGCGCTGTTTGCAATCGCTTTCGGCGAGCGCTGGCGCGGAGCGGGCGAGTTGGCGCGTGCGCTGGCACCATATATTGGCGCGCACTTTGTCGCATCGCCTTTGTCTGTTGTCACTCTGGCCTGGGGCGCGCAAGGTTGGGCGCTGAAATTGGCATTGGTCGGACAGGTGCTATTCCTGACGGCACTCGTCGGCGGACTCCATTGGGGCGGTTTGTCCGGTGGGGCCTGGGCGGTTTCGGGGGTGATGGTGCTTTATTTCGGCTGGTACTTCGCGAGGCTGCCGGGGCGCTGTCCGGACTTGAGAGATGAGATCAAGCAATGAAGGCGAGTTTGTTTCGCAGGTTGTGGCAGCCGCTCAAGGTGCTCGTTTCACGGGCCTGGGGTCCGAGGTCGGTCGGTGGGTTCATCCGCGGAGACGGTGAGTTCTTGGCGAACACGCGAATGGGCAACAGCACGATCGTGTTTGCGCGCGAGCGACTTATGGTGGGTGATCATGTGTTTGTGGCTGACCACAGTGTTCTTGATGCGACACACGGTCTGACTATTGGTGAAGGTTGCCAGCTCAGTTACTTCACAGTTGTTCTTACACACTCCAGTCATGCAGCGATTCGACTTTACGGGCGTAGCTACGTCAAGACTCCCGAAAAGAGGTTCTATATGAATGCGCCGGTGGAGATCGGCGCCTACAGTTTCGTCGGCGTGCATTCGACGATATTGCCCGGAACTCGCATCGGCAGAGGAAGCATCGTGACCGCTCACAGCATGGTCAAGGGCGGCGTGTATCCGGATTTCTCCATCCTGAAGGGCAACCCCGCGAAAGTGGTCGGTGACACGCGTACAACTGACGCGAGGTTGTTAGAGGAGTGTCCGGAACTCCTGGTTCACTACGAGCAATGGGCGGGGCGAGGCGCTTTGGCTGGAATTTCAGAAGCCGGTCCTTGCGCATCAACGAAGGGCGTTCAAGCATGAACCCGCATTTGTGTTTGCTGGGTGACGCCAATAGCGTGCATGTGCGCCGCTGGGCCGGTGAGATGCAAGCACGCGGGTTCAGGGTTTCTGTCGTGACAGGGCGACCGCAGCCGATCGACGGTGTTGAACAACGCGTAGTGGAGCCGGTGAAGCGCTCCGTTGACTGGTTGCTGCGCACAGCACAGGTTCGTCGACATCTTGATGATCTGGCGCCCGACATCGTGCACGCTCATTACGTCACTTCTTACGGCTATCTGGCGGCGCGCTGCGGCCGACGCCCTATGGTGATGACGGCGTGGGGTAGCGACATACTCGTATCGCCTCGCGAAAGCCGCCTCATACGGTGGCTCACGCGCTGGATCTTGCGTCAGGCCGATCTGGTCACAGGCGATTCGGAGGATCTCATCGAGGCGATCGCCGAGTATGGGCCTCGTGGCCGTGTCGAGCAGATTCACTGGGGCGTCGACATGACGAAGTTTCGACCCGTGCCATGGGCCGAAAAAGTGGGCTTCCGGGTGGTCAGCCTCCGGGCATGGGAAGCGAACTACCGGATCGATCGAATCATCGAGGGTGTGGCGCTTTTTGCGGGGCGCCACCCTGACGCTGGTGTCCATCTGTACTTGCTGGGCGGCGGCACGCAGGAATCAATGCTGCGAGCTCTGGTGAAGGAACTGGGATTGACGGAGCAAGTGAGCTTTGTCGGCCGCGTAGGGGATGTCGAGATGGTCGCCTACCTCGATCGGTGCAAGGCGTCGATCTCGTTGCCCGTCAGCGATGCAACCTCTGTGTCGGTTCTTGAGAGCATGGCCTCCGGCGTGCCAGTGGTTGCCTCGGACCTGCCGGCCAATCGACAGTGGCTGGGCGACGACGATGGGCTCCTGATTGCCGGAGGCGACTCTTCGGCGGTGGCTGCGGCGCTTGAGGGACTGTGGCGCGATGATGGAAGAGCGCGGCAGATAGGCTCCAAAAACAACCTGCGAATGAAGCACGAGGGTTCTCGTGCTGTACAGATGGATGCGGTCGCGTCGCTCTATCACCAATTGCTCGAGCGGAAAAAGGCTGGGCATATTGCATGAGTGCACTAATGCAGATCGTCAGTGTCATCGCCCCTTGCCGAAATGAGAGACGCTATATCGAAGCGTTCTGTGATTGCGTCCGCGCCCAGGAGCTCCCCGAGCACTGGACATTGCAGCTTGTGATTGCTGACGGCCTGAGCGATGACGGAACACGTGAGGTGCTGGAACATTTGTCTGTGGTCGATCCGCGCATTCTGTGCATTGACAACCCGAAGCGCATCGTTTCAACGGGGTTGAACTGTGCATTGAAACAATCGACGGGCAGTGTGATCGTGCGCATGGACATACATACCGCGTATGCCCCGGACTACGTCGCGCAGTGCATCGCGCTGCTGGCCGAGACCGGCGCCGACAATGTCGGGGGACCGTGGCGTGCACAAGCTGACGACGGGGCCAATCCAATGCAGATGGCTGTGGCTGCAGCATTTCAGTCGCGATGGGTCGCCGGTGGTGCCTTGTCGCGCAATGTGGATTACAACGGGTGGGCGGACACTGTCTATCTGGGCTGTTGGCCACGTAGCACCTTCGAGCGAATTGGTGGATTCGACGAGATGCTTGTGCGCAATCAGGACGATGAACACAACCTTCGTCTCGTGCGCAGTGGAGGCCGAGTCTGGCAGTCGTCCCGCATTCGTTGCACATACCACCCGAGGGGTTCGCTGAGACAGGTTTTTCGCCAGTACCTGCAGTACGGATACTGGAAGCCGTTCGTGATAAGAAAGCATGGCCAACCCGCGTCGCCGCGCCATCTGGTGCCGGCGGCCTTCGTTGTTCTTTGTCTGCTACTCGCCTTGGCGGCAATCACGGGTGCCCCAGTCTGGCTGCTTGTGGGTTGCCTGTCGATCTACGTTGCAGCCGTTGGCGTCATGACTATGGGTGTAGCTGGAGATCTGGGAGGGAATATCCGAGCCATCGTGCGGGTGCCGGCCGTGATCGCGAGTTATCACATCGGCTACGGCCTCGGCTCGCTCATGGGATGGTGGGACCTCATGTGCTACGGCGAAGGTCGCGTTCAATTCACGACCTTGACGAGGTAGCCACCATGGTCGAGCCCGCCGCTGACGAGATGGCTGAAGCAGTCCTGGTGCGCGAGCGATACGCGCGCCGCGCGACACGTGATCCGCGCTACAGCCTGCTTAACGCGGCAGCGCTTATGTCAACCCAAGAACGGGAGCGCGCGATGGTTCGTCTCTTTGCGCGACTTCAGTTGGCCGAATTCGACGAACTACAACTTGTCGAAGTGGGTAGCGGCGATGGGAGCAACCTGCTCGAATTGCTTCGACTGGGCTTCGCGCCTTATCACCTGTCCGGGGTCGAATTGCTGCGCGAGCGACATGATTCTGCGCGGGAGCGATTGCCTGACGCCATTGAGCTTGTGCACGGTGATGCAACCGTGACGCCGTTTGCGACGGATGGCTTCGACATTGTGCTGGCCTCCACCGTTTTTTCGTCCTTGCTTGATGACACGTTCCAGCATCGCCTTGCCGATGCAATGTGGCGCTGGGTCAAACCCGGCGGCGGCGTGCTCTGGTACGACTTCACCGTTGACAACCCTCGCAACCCGGACGTGCGCGGTGTTCCGTTGTCGCGCGTCCGGGCGCTATTTCCGCATGGGCAGTTGCGCGCACAGCGCGTCACCCTGGCACCGCCGATTGCACGACGCGTGACGCGCGTGCATCCGTCGCTCTACACCTTGTTCAATGCGATTCCTCTGCTGCGCACCCACGTACTGGCATGGATCGCCAAACCCTCCATCTCATGACCGACAAGCCTGACTTCCTGCCCTTTGCATTGCCTGAGATCGGCGATGACGAAATCAAAGAGGTGGCGGATACCCTCAAGTCCGGCTGGGTCACCACTGGACCGAGAACGCGTCGTTTCGAAGCGGACTTCGGTGCCTTCCTGGGGGACGCGGCACTCCAATGCATGGCGGTCAACTCGGCAACGGCCGGTTTGCACCTGGCGCTCGAAGCACTGGGAATCGGTCAGGGTGACGAAGTCATCACCACCACGCACACATTCACGGCCACGGCCGAAGTCGTTCGTTATCTGGGTGCCGACGTGGTGTTGGTCGATGTCGACCCGGTCACCCTGTGCATCGACCCGCGATTGGTCGAGGCGGCCATCACGCCTCGAACCAAGGCCGTTGTGCCGGTTCACTATGGCGGCATTGCTGCGGACATGCACGCGCTTCTGGCGCTTGCTCGAAAGCACGACCTGCGCGTGGTCGAAGACGCAGCCCACGCCCTCCCCACCACCTGCGGCGGCCGACTCGTCGGAACCCTCGACTCCGACGCCACGGTCTTCAGCTTCTACGCCAACAAGACCATGACCACCGGCGAAGGCGGCATGGTGGTCACGCGCGATCCCGAGCTGGCGAAGCGCATCAAGGTCATGCGCCTGCACGGCATCAGCCGCGATGCCTTCGATCGCTTCCAGTCGCGAAAGCCCGCGTGGTACTACGAGGTCGTCGCGCCGGGCTTCAAGTACAACCTGACGGACATCGCCGCGGCGATGGGTCTGCACCAGCTGGCGAAGCTGCCGCGTTTTCTGGAGCGTCGGAAGTACCTCGCGGCGCGCTATCGCGAGCATCTGTCGGACTTGCCGCTGGTTCTGCCCGCCGATGCCCCGGCGGGCGACGTGCATGCGTGGCACCTGTATGTGATCCGTCTGAATCCATCGTCCGCCAAGGTGACACGCGACCAGGTCATCCAGGGCCTGTCGGATCGCGGCATCGGCACCAGCGTGCACTACGTGCCGCTGCATCGCCAACCCTACTGGCGGGACCGCTACGGCCTCACGCCGGAGATGTTCCCGCAGTCGGACGCGGCTTATCAGTCCATGCTGAGCATTCCGCTCTTCACTGCCATGAGCGATGCCGATCAGGATCGGGTCATCGCGGCGCTGCGCGAGGTCGTGGCCTGATGTTCAAGCGGGTGTTCGACCTCTGCATCGCAAGCTGCGCTTTGCTGGTGTCGGCGCCCCTGATGGCGATCATTGCCGTGTGGATCAAGCTGGATTCGCCGGGTCCGGTGCTGTTCCGCCAGGACCGCGTGGGTCTGCGTGGCCGCCTGTTCGCCATCTACAAGTTCAGGACCATGTTCGCGGCCGCGAGCGGCACCAGCGGTGCGCAGATCACCGTGGGGGCCGATCCGCGCATCACGCGGGCGGGCCGCTTCCTGCGCCGCCACAAGCTCGATGAGCTTCCCCAGCTGATCAACGTGCTCAAAGGCGAGATGAGCGTGGTGGGGCCGCGGCCGGAGGTGCCGCGCTACGTGGCCTTGTATCCGCCGGAGACGCGGGAGCTGGTGCTGAGCGTGCGTCCGGGCATCACCGATCTGGCCTCCATCGCGTACAGGGACGAGAACGCCCTTCTGGCGCAGGCGGCCGAGCCCGAGGCGCACTACGCGCAGGTGGTGCTGCCGGCGAAGCTGGCGTACTGCGTCCAGTACGTGCAGACCCGGAGCCTGTGGCTGGACCTGGTCATCGTGTGGCGAACGGTCGCCGCGCTGCTCGGCCGGGAGGATCGCTGAACCGGATCGAGCCCGGTCATTGCTTCGTGAGCGGCGTGTTGTCGAACACCACTTCGACACGCACCCTCGACTTGACCACGCGTTCATCCACCCGGCCGGGCGCGAAGCGGGCTCCCATGAAGGCTTCGCGCGCGGCTTGTTCGAAGGCGGGCGGCAGCAGGGGCTCTTCGCCGACCACGTGCTGCACCTGGCCTTGCTCGTCGATGAAGAGCGAAAGAATGCCGGTGTAGCGGCCGGTGCCGGCGTTGTCGCCGGCCGGCTCGCCGATGATGACGAGGCCCTGCGCGACCGGCGGCACCGTCAGGAGAGGACGAGGCACATACTCGTCCAGGTCCGGTGTCGAGGGCGTTGGTGCGTCCAGTGATGCGGGGGCGTCGCCATCGTTGGATGGAGCGGTGGTCGTGACACTCGGCTCGGCTGCGGCGACGTCCCGCGGAGCCTCTACTTCCGAGCGGTGTGGCGCCGCAACGGTCGGCGTGGTGCCGGACTTCGCCGTGCGCGCCTGCGGGTCGGGGCGCCCTGCCGGTGCGCGTGCGCTCCCCTGCACCGACGGCTGCGTCGCCGCAGAGGGCATGAGCCGCACTCGAATACCTCCCGACCCGACGGCCGTGTGCGGAGCCGGATGATGCGGCGCCACGTCAGGCGCGGCGCGCATCGAGAGGAAAAGCGCGTGCACGGCCAGGGAGAAGGCCGCGCAGACCAGCAGGGGATGTCGCGCTAGTTGGTCAGTTCGCGCCACGAGGTTCTGTGTGCACTGCCGGGACCGGTCGTCGTGACGATCGGTGGGATCTCCGTCGGCATGTCGCCGTTGCTGTTCTGGTAAATGATGCGTACGTTGCCTGAGCTGTCCTTCACCCAGCTCATGCCGACGATCAGCGAGTTGGTGCTCCACAGCATGCCGGCCGGGTTGGTGGTCACCAGGCTGCCGGTGGTCACGTTGAGGTAGTAGCGCCAGCTCGAGCCCCCTGACGCGCAGGCATCGCCGGTGGGGATCGCGGAGGCGATCGCCAGGGTGTTGAATTGCACGCTCATGTCCGTGCTCACGCGTTCACCAGAATTCGGGAGGTCAATCCACCAACCGTCCTTGCTTGACCAATCGACGGTGTTGCTGCTTACCGCGGCGGTCGTGCCGGAGATCGTGAACGTCTGCCTGACGAAGTGGGTGGTGTCGGCCCGTACATCGCCCCATCCGGTGGCGGTCATTGGATCCTTCACGGCGTAGATGCTCTGCTGCGTGGTGTCGCTGATGTCGGAGGTCCCCAGGTAGCGTCCGGTTGCCACTATGACTACCGGCAGGCCCTTGACCTGCACCACCTGGGGCTCGGTCGTGATCGGCTGCGGCGTGCTCGCGTTGACCTGGAACTTGGCCAGCAGCATCGCGGCCTGGTGGGGCTGCACCAGGTTGTCGATATCGAAGCGCCACAGGTTGCCCTGCAGGTCGCCGCCATAGAAGCGCTTTGCGGTGTTGTTGGACGAGTCGTCGACCCAGGCAGAGACTTTCGCCAGGCCGCTGGGGCTGGCGCTGCTGCCGGCGCTGGTGGCGATATCGAGCAGCTTGGCGCCGGTGTTGGCGTTCAGCACATAGAGGTGCCCCTTGCCGTCGCCGCTCGTATTGTTGTAGCCGGAGCCGAAACCTACCACCCAGGTGCCGTCGGCGCGCTTCACCACGACCGGGGCGCCGAAGGTGAAGCCCAGGTTGGCGTCGCTGAACTCCCACAGTGCCTTGGGATTCGCGGGGTCCGTGATGTCGAGCGCGTAGTAGCTCTGCCCGCCTTGGTTCAGGCCGCCGACGAGAATGGTCTTCCAGGTACTTCCGACCTGGATATCGGCCACGATGGGCGCTCCGTCAACGAAGTATTGGTGCTTCGATGGATAGCTCGAGTCGGCCAGCTTGTAGAGGTTCGGCATCACGGCGCTCGGGATGTAGGCCCAGAGCTCCTTGCCGCCATCGGCCGTGTCGGCCGAGATGGCGTGCAACATGCCGTCATTGGCGGCGATATAGACCACCGGCTTGCGCGAGGTCTGGGCCGTGACAAAGCTGGCGTATCCCGCGTCGGAGTAGTTGAGAGGCGGCTTGCCCACGTAGACCGGGGCGCCGTTGACGATGTCACCCAGCAAGTGGTCACGTTGACGGTAGAGCGCGGCGACGGTGCCGCTGGACGATTCGTAGGTGCGCACGCCGCTCAGGTAGGCGATGAGATTGGAACCCGTGTTGGCGAGAGTCTTGTCGCTGGCCGAGAGCCCTGCGCACTGCGCAGCGACCACGGCCTGGGAGCAGAGATTGTCGAAATACGCCTTCTGTGCCGAGCTCAGGTTGCTGTAGGAAAAGGTCTGCAACGTACCCGCGCTGTTGAAGTAGATCTTGCGGGCCGTGGGCGCGGTGGTGTCGAGGATCGACTGCGCCGACCAGGTCGGCGTGGCGGCGATCGAGGCGTCAGCACCGTTGAGTGCGTAGGCCTGCAGGTCGCCGGTCCACGACCCGGTCGTGTAGCTGGCCTTGTAGACCTGGTTATTGGTTCCGGCTACCAGCTGGAGGGAATTGGTCGATGCCGCAGCCGCCGAACCCGCGACCTGCTGGACGGTCGTGACGACGCCATTGATGGCCTCGCTGAGCAGCGTGGCGTTGAGCGCCGAGTAGTACTGGCCGCGCCCATTGACCGCAGCGTGCCAAAGATCGTCGATGTTGGTGGCATCGCCACTCGGGTTGGGTGTGGGCCAGTTGATGGCGCCGCTGGTCAGGTCCACGTAAGAGCCGGAGGTCTGGGTCAGGTAGTTCTTGTCGTAGGGCAAGGTCCCGCTGGCTCCGAGGCCGATGGTGAAGGTGTTCATGTGCTGCCAGTTGGCAGAGTCGCTGCCGACCGGGCGCACGATGTTTGCGCAGACGTCCTGGCTGCTGCCGGAACTCGTCGAGCTGCAATTGTTGAGCGCACTGCTGCGCAAGTCGGTCTTGTAGTAGTACTCGGCGACATCGGCCAGGGTGTTGGGTGAGCCGCCCGAGGTGGAGGGCGTCGAGGTCGGTGTGCCCGCGGTGTAGGCGCCGACGACCGGCGTGCTGTAGGTGTAGGTGAGGGTTGAAGGAGACCAACTGTTCCAACTGCCTTGGGTCGGGTTCGAATATGCGGTGACGCCGGTGCCCTTGGTGCTCTGGTAGGTGACTGTCGTGGTGCCGTTGGTGTAGGTGGTGCTGCCGGTCGGTGCGCCCGTGTCGGTTGGGGTGACAGTGGCTGCGGCGGTGTTGATCCAGGCGCTGAAACTCACGGCGCTGGTGGTTGGGCCGGAAGTCTGGACACCGTCGGTCGTGACCGTGGTCACGGTGTACGACGCGGTGGCGGACTGGGGCGTCGTGAACGTCTGGGTCTGTGTTTCCGTGTAGGTCTGGGTCACCGTTGTGACCGCATAGAGGCCCTTGTTCTTGCCGGAGGTCTGCGCAGTCGCGGAAACGGTCGTTGCCGTCCTCGCCCAGACGGAAGTTCGTGTCTGGGTATTGGAGGTCTGGGTTCGGGTCGCCCCTCCCGGCGCACTCGTGTAGGTGGTCACCGTGGTCACGATGCTGTGGGTGTCGTCGCGCATCGGACGTGCCTCGGTGCCGTCCTGCTGGCCGATCGCGGTCTTGCCGTCCAGCTGCGTGCTGTTGTTGACGTTCCAGTAGCCGTCGGTTGACATGAGCGTGTAGTTGCGCTGGCAGGCGTACTGCATGGGGTCGCTCGACTGGCCGGAGATCTTGTGCGCGAAGTAGCGTCCGGCCTGGGCCAGTGCGGTCGGCAAGGGCGTGTTGCCGTTCGGCGCCACGCCATACAGGCTGCTGTAGAAGTTGGCCTTCTGGGTCGCGTCGAAGTCCTTGACGTCGCGAAAATAGTTGCTGCCGTCCACCGCCGTCGTGTCGTAGATGGTGCTGAAGCCGACGCGGTAGTTCGAATCGAGGGCCGAGATGGCGCGACCCATGGCAGTACGCATCAGCAGGTAGCGCTTGCGGTAGTACGAGTACCAGTTGGCGTAGTTCTGCGCGTCGGACGATGAACTGGTCATCGTGACCTTCGTGAACACGTTGCTGCCGGGCGTGCTGCCGATCGAGCTGCTGCATTCGTTGAAGAAGGTGTTGCTGGTGACCCCTCCGCTCGTGTACACCCAGCCCATCCTCGGCTGACTGCCCTTGTAGCTGTAGTAGTAGCTGTTGGTGAGGTTGGTCGTGGTGCCGCCGGCATAGCCGTCGCTCCAGGCGGCAGTGAAGCTCGCATTGGCATAGGCGGTGCCGTCTGCCTTGAGCGGCGGGTTGTAGGTGGCAGTGGGGTCGTACGCCACGCCGTTGCATTGCGGCGACCAGTAACCGTACCAGGTGGTGTAGGGCTGGTCGGATGCATTCTGCGAGACGCCCAGGTCATCGGGCATGTAGCTCCAGTTCATCGAGCCCGAGGTGTCCATCACGAACAGCAGGTTCGGCTTTGCCTTGACGGTGGGAAGCGTGGCCAGCGGCTGGTTCGACAGGTCGGTCACGCCGGCCTTCACCGCTGGCGCGAACGACGCGGTCAGCATCACGCTGAGCCCTGCGGCAACCCGGAAAGTGCGCCCGAGTGACCGGCGAGCGGCGGTGGCAGTCGATGTGTTCTTCATGGCGTTGGACTCCTCTGCAGGCGCCTGGAGGCGCTCCCTCATCAGAAATGCACGATGGTTTCGGTGAAACTGACGGTGTTGCGCGCGCCGAGTACGCGCACCACGACGCGGTAGTACGGGGGGCCGCTGCCCCCGGGAAGTCGGCGTTTGTTGTAGTCGTCAGGGCTCTTGCTGGCGTCGCCGTCTGCGCTGCCCCCGATGGGTCGGGTGCAACTGATCGTCGAATCGAGGATGTAGTCGCCGGCTTTTGAGCATTGCCGGAACACCACATAACTGGTGCTGTTGCCGTTGATGGTGCCGCCGCTTGCCGGCAGCAGGGTGCAGCCGTTGTAGGTGCCGTTCACAGCAGACTGGCAGCCGTTGCCATCCCAGTCCACCAACTGGCGATTGTTGGGATTGGCCGTGCCGCCCGGCAGTTGCTGGCCGGTGACGTCGACCGGCGGCTGGACGGTGACGCCGTCGGACGCGAGTTCCTTGGTGCTGGCGTAGTAGCCGCCGGCCGGAATGTCGGAATTCAAGGTGGCGCTGTTGAGGGTCAGCCAATTGATTGCCTGGCGCGTAGCCTGATCCGCGGTGGCGATGGCATCCTGTTTGAAACCAATGTTGCCCAGCAACTGCGTGCTGGTGTCGACCGAGCGCACCAGGGCCAGTGTTGCCAGGAGCAGTGCAGCCAGCGTCAGCAAGGCGAACAGCAGCGCGACGCCGCGGTCGCGGCGCATTCGAGGCATCGGGGCGTGTTTCATATCACTTGTTCCAGAGCACGTTGCGCAGCGGGACGACGGTGTCGTAGACCTTGTAGCGGTAGTGCTGCCACTCCGGCACCTGGCTGACCTGGAGCGTGATGCACTTGCTCGTGACGTTGCAGGTGGCCGTGGCGGGGCCATTGATGGTGGCGGTGGCGCCCACGTCCCAGAGCGGCGGGGTGGTCGTCACGGGGTCCTTCTCGTACTGATTGCTGCGCGCCACCACGGCGATGCGGATCGCAAGCACCTGCAGCCAGCCCGCGTTGGTGGTGGGCGTTGTGTTGTCGTAGGTGTCCACGACGCCGTCGCCGTCGGTGTCCTTGCCATACAGCGCCTGCAGGTTGACGATTTGCGGATAGAGCTCCTGCGATGCAATGACGCCGTTCGTCGGCGAGCGTTCAGTCGCCTGGAGGAGGTTGTTCGCGCTGTCGATCGAGTAGGTGCGGTAGGCCATCGAGCCCATGTTCAGCAGATAGCTGCCGTCGATGTAGCCGGCGGGCGGAAAGAGGCTGCTCTGGTTCCACTTGGCGCTGGTGCCGCTGACGTGCGGGACGTTCGTGGCGCTCAGGGTGGTGGTCGGCGAGGACGTGTCGTTCGTGACGCTGAACAGCGTGCACCAGGTCGTCGAATCTTGCGTCTTCGGGACGGCGATCATCATGTTGCCGGCCGTCGCGCCGAGGGACGAACTGACCGTGAAGTGGTCGTCCGTCTGCAGATGGACGCCCGTCAGGAGCATGGGCACCGAGAAGCTGGAAGTGCGCCCCTGCAGCACCGTGATCGTGTCCGGCGCATTGCCGGCGCCGTCGCCGATGACGACTGGCGCCAGCGTGAAGGTGAAAGGGGCCCCTGTGGTGTCGTACTGCCCCTTCACCGTGCAGCCCAGCGCGTCCGGGCTGGCTGTCGCGCCATAGCCCGACATCTCGATGTCGCGCTGGAGCGTGAAGAGCGACAGCGCGCCGTTGACCTGCGCATCGCTGCCCATGGAGACCGTGCGCTTCTTGCCTTCGGACACGGCGGTCACCTGGGTGATCAGCAGCACCGTCAACAGGCCCAGCACCAGGCCGACCATCAGTTCGATCAACGTGAAACCGCGTTGCAGCCGGGGGGTGGAAGAAGCGGATGCCTTCGGTCCCGCAACGAGTGAAACGGCACGGCCAATGCCCGAAACCCCGTGGAGCCGGCTCTGCCGGCCCACCGGGGTTGCCCCCGGAGAGGGGGTGGCGGCCACACGAAGCGGGCAGGCCTGGGGGTGATCCTTCATCCTAGCTCCCGGCCTTGGCGATGGTGGTCTGCGTCACGTACTGATGGGCTTCGCCGCCGGGCATCGTCCACGTGATGGTGACCGATACATCGCCGGTGGTCGCGTCGACGGTGACCGCGCCGATGCCGCGCGGCAGGCCGCTCGCCACCTTGTCCTGCCACTCCTTGCAGCGAACCTGCGTGGCACAGCCGCTGCCGTCGTACGTGGCCACGTTGGTCAGGTCGGACCACATGCGCCCGATCAGCTCGCTGGCGAGATAGGCCGCGTCGGCGCGGACCTTGGAGTCGGTCTGTGCGCGCGTCATCGAACCCTGCAGGCCGACCATGCCGAGCACGCCGAGCATGAACAGCAGCAGCGCGACCAGCACTTCGATCAGCACGACGCCGCGGCTGTCCCCGGGCCGCGGCCGGGCCCGTCGCGTTGCAGGGAATCTCATCTTGGCAGTGCGCATGTCGTGGCCTCGCTTCAGCACTTGCGCGGGTCGGTGGCGGGCAGGCCCGGGTCCGGATCGCACATGCGCACCTGGCCTGCCGCCGAGACGAGGATGCGCAGCTTCCGGTAGGTGACGCTCGTGTTCGTTCCGGTCACCTCGATCTGTGCGATGGGTGCGCCGCTGCCGACGTCCGCGCGGCCGAACCCGTTGAAGGTGACGAAGTTGGCGGCCGTCGAGCCGTCGGACTGAACGGCCGTGACCGCCACGCGGCCCCCGCCATCGCCGGAGGGCCGTCCGACGACGAGCATGGGCGACGAGACGGTCGAGGGCGTGTCGGCGCAGTGCCCGGTCGGCGCATTGACGCTCACCACCCAGGAACCGCTGGTGTTCGACAGGGTGCAGTCGTTGCTCAACTTGGAGGGGTCGTTGAGGCTCACCAGCCAGAAGGACATGTTCTGGTTGCGCTTCACGGCCTCGCCGCGGGCGGTCTGCAGGCCGTTCTGCAGCGAGTCGGCGACGTTGCGGATCCTCGTGTTGTCGAGCCAGGTGCCGATGCCTGGCATGACGGCCAACAGGATCAGTCCCAGCACGAAGATGGCGACAACCAGTTCGATCAGGGTGAAGCCGCGTTGACGCATGGTGAGCCGCCCGTTCCGTTGCTCAGCAGCTGCTGGAGTTGGTGAGCCAGCAGGAAGCGTTCACGGCGCTGCCCTTGTATTGGGTCGTCTTCCGGCTGCCGCTCTCGTCGATCGTGTAGACGTGGCCGACGGCCCTGCCGCCACTGCCGGTGGCGGTGATGGTGTAGCTCTGCTGGTTGCCAGCGGTGGTGTTCGTCGCGCAGGTGTAGGTGAAGTACGTGAGCGTCGTGGGAAAGGTATTCCAGGTGTTGGCTGAGGCGTTATTGGCGCAGGCGGCGGACGAACCGTAGTTGCGGTTGTCCTGGTAGTACTGCTCCATCTTGGTCCGGTAGTCGGACAGCGTATTGAAGGCTTCCGGCAGCTGGCCCCGGCGGATGTAGTCGTTGTAGGAAGGCAGAGCGACCGCGGCCAGAATGGCCACGATGGCCACCGTGATCATCACCTCGATCAGGGTGAAGCCCCTCGGCCGTTGGCTGTCACGCGTGCCGTGCACACAAGCCTGTTGCATTGCAAGAACCCCTCGAATGTTTTTTTGGCCCCGTGCGGGACGGGATTGAATGTGCCGAGGATCGTCACATAGTGTTACGGATGGATGCTTGCCGCTCGTCGAGGCATCCTTGCCGCTCGTCGGAACGCCTGGCGTTCCGCGAAGTCGTGGATGCGCCTTCCATTCACGCGAGGGCCGGGCAGAATGCGCCGGCCATGAATTCCGATGCAGCCCGCGCCAGTCCGCCAGTCCCGCAGGGCATGCGGACCGCTGCAGGGGCTGTTCTTGTCGCGCTGCCCTTTCTCTTCCCCTTCGCGACCGGGCCCTCCACGAACGTCTGGCAGTTGCTGGCTTCATGGGGCTGCGTGGCGTTGTTGCTGCTGCGCGGACCTGTTGCGGCGCCGGACCGGCGCATCGTGGCCGGGCTTGCGGTTGCTGCGGCCGTCCTTGCCGCCGGCGGCCTGCATGGCGACGAGGTGGGCCGGTGGCTGCCCGCCTGCCTGGCGCTGGCGGCCATCGGGGCGGCGGCTGCGGTGGGTGCGGGCCTGGCCTTCGAAGGTGAGCAGAGACAGGCGTGGCTTCCCTGGGGGCTGGCGGCTGCGGGCCTGGTCAGCGTGGCGCTTGGCCTCCTGCAGTACTTCGGCGCGGCGGAGGCTCTGGTGCCCTGGACCACCGCCCCCGAACTCGGCCAGGCCTATGGAAACCTGCGCCAGCGGAATCAGTTCGCGAGCCTTCTCTGCATGGCGCTGGTCGCCACGCTGTGGTCCCACGCGCACAGCCGCCAGCGGCGGTATCGCGTGGCATGCGTCGTCAGCGCTTCGCTGTGGGTGGTCGGCCTGGCCGCATCCACTTCGCGAACCGGATTGCTGGAGCTGCTGCTCGTCTCGCTGGCCTCGGCGCTGCTCGCCTGGCGGGAGAGGCGCGGGGCGCGGCCGGATTCGTCTTCCTCCTTCTACCGGCTGCCGGATCCGCGATGGCTCGTGGGCCTCTTGCCGCTTTACCTCGCCGTCGCCTGGCTGCTTCCACGGCTGACGGCCCATCCGGTCGAAGGCATGTTCGACCGCTTGCGCGACGGCGCATCGACGGGGCACAGCCGCCTCGTCCTGTGGCGCAATGTGGTCGAGCTGATCGCGCAGCATCCGTGGATCGGCTGGGGCTGGGGCGAGCTGAAGTTCGCCCACTACAGCACCCTCTATCCGGGGCCGCGCTTCGACGACATCCTGGACAACGCGCACAACCTGCCGCTGCACCTGGCCGTCGAACTCGGCCTGCCGGCGGCGCTGCTCGTGTGCGGCGGATTCGGCTGGCTCGTGATGCGGGCGCGGCCCTGGCGCGAGAACGACCCGACACGGCTGATGCTCTGGGCCGTGCTCGGCATCATCGTCCTTCACAGCCTGCTCGAATATCCGCTCTGGTACGGCCCTTTCCAGCTCGTGTTCGGGCTTTGCCTCGGCGCCTTGTGGCCGGCCCGCGTTCCATCGTCCCGGCGCCGGCAGTGGCCGGGTGCATCGGTGCTGCCGAAGGTCGCGGGCGGAATGTTGTTGGCCGTCGTGTGCTACGGCGCCTGGGACTACACCCGCGTCAGCCAGATCTATCTCGCGCGCGAGGAGCGTCTGCCGGCCTATCGCGACGACACCCTGGCCAGGATCGGGCGCTCCTGGCTCTTCGCGGGGCCGGTGGAGTTCGCGGAGCTGACGCTCACGCCGGTCAGCCAGGCCAACGCCGCCCGCCTGCATGCGCTGGCCGAGCGCGCCCTGCACTTCTCGCCGGAGCCGGCGGTCGTCGTCAAGCTGATCGACAGCGCGAAGCTGCTCGGCCTGGAAGATGAAGCACTCGCGCAAGCAGCACGCTTCAAGCGCGCCTATCCGCAGGCGTACGCGCACTGGCTCCGTGGCGAGCCGTGGAGCGAGCCGCCGGGCTGATCAGCTGGAAGGCATCAACAGCCGCACCACCCCCCCGACCGAGACCAGATTGCCCGGGTCGTGTGTCTCTTCGAGAACGCCCCGCAGCCGGCGCATCACGCTCTCGCTGTGCCGGGCCCGCCAGATCACCAGGTCGGCGAGCCAGGGGTGGTTGTTGATGCGATTGGCGACTTCGTAGGCGGCGAAACGCGGCCGCAGGGCCGCGAGCGCGGCCTCGTAGCGCGAGCGCACCGCCTCGTCGGCGCCGCCGGCGGCAATCGATTCCGCCGCGAACAGTCCGGTTTCGAGTGCCTTGCCGATGCCCTCGCCGGTGAACATGTAGGTGCTGCCGGCGGCCTCGCCCGCGACCAGCAACCCGGGCCGCGACCAGCGGGCGCCTTCGAGCGAGCAGCGAAGCGGCGCGCCTTTCAAGGCGCCCAGGGGCGTTCCGCCTTGCATCAGCTCGCGCGCCGGCGCGTAGACCCGCGTGAAGGCGTCGAAGAGTTCGCGCAGGTTGATGTCACGCATCGGCGCCTGTTCGTCGCCCTCCTGCGGATCGCCTGGCCTGTGCGTCAGGCCGACGCCGATGTTGAACGTGCCGTCGCCGCAGGGAAAGATCCACCCATAGCCGCGGCGCAGCGCGCGGTGCCACACGACCTCGAGCGCGGTGATGCGGCCGTCCATGGCCTCGTTCCTCACATAGCCACGCATCGCGATGCCGCTCGGCATGCGCCGCGTGCAGACGCCCGCCGCCTGCAGCGGGCCGGCGGCGGCGCCGGTCGCCAGCACGGTCCAGCGGGCGCGCACTTCATGCGAGCCGCCGTCGGCGCGCCGAAGCCTCGCGCCGACGACGCGCCCGTCGCCGTCTTCCAGCGGTGCCTCGAATCGAAGCCGCGCCTGCCAGCCGGCGCCCGCGTCGACGGCCGCGCGGCGCAGCAGCTCGTCCAGCTCGCGGCGCGGCAGCACGGCGAGCGTGGCGGGCACGTCCACCCGTCCACCCCGGGGTCCGACGCAGCCGACGTGGCTCGCGCCGCGCGCCCGAGCAAGCACCGCGTCGAGCACACCCAGCCTGTCGAGTGCGCGATGGGCATCCGGAATCAGGCCGTCGCCGCAAACCTTGTCGCGCGGAAAGTCCTGCTGGTCGGTCAGAAGAACATCGAGCCCGGCGCGCGCCAGCATCTGCGCGCAGGCGCTGCCTGCCGGGCCGGCACCGATGACCAGGACCTCGCAGGTCGACGGCAGCGGGCGGGGTGGCGATGCGCTCATGCGCGGCTCCTGTCGCGCGGCGTCCGCGCCGACGGTGCCCAGCGCGACGGCTCGCCCCCGCGGGCCGCGGAGGCCCGCCGATGCAGGCCCCGCGCTGGAAGAATGGAGTGGTTCGTTTGGGTGGGCATCCTGCTTCCTCGACATCGAGGCACGAATACTAAGAGGATGGGTCGAGCGCCCCCTGTCTTCCCCGGTGTTTCAAAAAAGTGAGACGAAAGTCCGCATTTTTGAGGCCTCGGCCCGGTTGAAGGCTTGAATAGATGGGAGAGTGTTACTTACAATGTATTACATGGATCACCAGATTGCTTCAAACCTGAAATGGTCGCGCAAAGGCCTGATGGCGCTGTTGCGGGATACCGTGCCCGACAGCGTGGACTCGGGCGAGCAGGACGACTTCGAGACCACCCGCCTCAGCATCGACCATTTCGATGACCTGGCCCACAAATGGCGCGAACGCTCGCGCAGTGGCGACGAAACCGCCGCGGCCCTCGCGCTCGCCTTCAAGTCGGTCGCCGACCGCCGCCGCACCGCACAAGCGAAGAAGAGCCGCATGGAAGTCCTGCGCCTCCAGCTCGCAGCCTGGCGCAACGCCTGATCACGCGCTGCCCCACCCAAGCCCACCGCCGCCACATAGCACCAACCCCTCCGGAAAACACCGCGGAACCGGCTTCGCCGGGCCGCCGGTGTTGCCCCCTGCAAGGGGGTAGGCGCAGCGACACGCAGTGCGCGAAGCCTGGGGGTGTGCCAGTGACCACCGCGGAACCGGCTTCGCCGGGCCGCCGGTGTTGCCCCCTGCAAGGGGGTAGGCGCAGCGACACGCAGTGCGCGAAGCCTGGGGGTGTGCCAGTGACACCGCGGAACCGGCTCCGCCGGGCCGCCGGTGTCGCCCCCTGCAAGGGGGTAGGCGAAGCGACACGCAGTGCGCGAAGCCTGGGGGTGAGCCAGTGACCACCGCGGAACCGGCTCTGCCGGGCCGCCGGTGTCGCCCCCTGCAAGGGGGTGGGCGGCTACACGAAGTGAGCAAGCCTGGGGGTCATCCCAGAAACATCGTTGCCTCCACTTCGATCAGCACCTCGTCGCCCGGCAGGAAGCGCGAGACCTCGACCACCGTGCTGACGGGGGGCTCGCCCGGATAGAAGAGGCCGCGAACCCGGTTGTAGAGCGCGTAATCGGGCAGGCGGCGGAAGTACTGCACCAGCTTCACCACGTTCTCCATCGTACCGCCGTGCTCGGCCGCGATCTGGCGGATGCGTTCGAGCACGAACCAGCTCTGCGCGACGATCGGCGCCTCGAAAATGTCGACCGACATCTGGCCCGTGGCGTAGCCCAGCCCTTGCAGCGCGGCGCGCGCATGCGCCGGAATGTCGTCGTAGCCGGCGACGGCCCGCCGCGTGGCGGGATCGACGGCGACCACGCCGCTCATGAAGACGAAATCGCCCACGCGCTTGGCGGCCGCGTAGTTGGCCATTGGTTTGCCCATGCTCATCGAATCGCTGTCCTTCAGGTGATGCGCCGGCCGGCTCGCGGTCAGGCGCTGTGTTTGTCGTCGAGTGCGCGGCCCGCGCGGATCACGGTGCGCCGGCGGCCGCGAGGGTCCAGCAGCTCATATTCGTCGGTGGCCGCCAGCAGCACCAGGTCGGCCGGGCAGCCGGCGGCGATGCGGCCGTCCCATGCCAGCTGCAAGGCCCGTGCCGGATTCACCGTGATGGCATCGAGCCAGCGCGCCGCCGGCGCGAGGTGTGCGGCTTGCACGCCGAGTCCGAAGCCTTCCAGCAGGTCGTAGCCTCCATAAGGGTAGAACGCGTCCTGCACGTTGTCGGTGGCGATGCTCATGCGCACGCCATGCGAAGCGGCCTCGCGGATGCGCGTGATGCCGCGCTGCACCGGCGTCGCGTCCCAGTCACCCTGCAGGTACAGGTTGGTGGTTGGCAGCGCGACGAGGTCGATGCCCGCCTGCGCGCACAGCGCGAGCGTGGTGTCCGCGGTCGCGGCATCCTGCACCGACAGCGAGCAGGCATGCCCGCACACGACGCGCCCGCGCAGGCCGTGCCGGAGCGTGAGCTGCGCGATCGCACGCAGGCCGGCCGCATCGACATCCAGGCCCTCGTCCACATGGAAATCCAGCGCCAGGCCCTGTGCCTGCGCCAGCTCGAACACGTGCTCCAGCTTGGCTTCGAGCGCCTCGTTGCGATAGACGAAGGCACCGAGCACGCCGCCGGCGCGGCGCACCTCGGACGCGATGCGCCGTGCCGCAGCTTCATCCGCGAAGGCGTCGAGCCCCACCAGCGCGACGAACTGCAGCTCGACCCGCCCGCGCCATTCCTCCCGCAATTGCTCGAAGACCGCCAGCGAGACAGGCGCGTCGATGCCCGGCCAGTCGAGGTGGGTGCGCAGGGCGCGCGTGCCGGCGCGCCAGGCTTCGTTCAAGGCGCGCCGCATGCGCGCACGAAGATCGTCGGCATGCCAGCCCTGGCGCGCCGCCGCCATGCGCTGGATCGCGGCGAACAGGTTGCCCTGTGCCGCGCCGACTTCGCGCACGGTGTAGTTCTTGTCGATGTGGGTGTGCGCATCGACCATCGCGCTCAGCAGCGTGCCCCGCGCCGCGTGGCGGCTGGGCGCGACGGATTCGACACACCCGTCCGCCAGCGTGAGGTCGAAGACTTCGGCATCGCCCGCCTCGAAGCCGCGCAGGCCGGCCGGGATCCGGACGCCTTCGAGCTTCATGCGCCGGCCCTGCGCGGCAGGGCACGCAGCCAGCCCAGCCCGTTGGAGGTGCCGTGAGCCACGGCCCCGCGCCGCGGGCGGTATTCGCAACCCACCCAGCCCTGCCAGCCGCACTGTGTCGACACTTCGTCGATCACGTCGAAGAGGTAGGGATGGTGGAGTTCGCCCACGTCGGGTTCATGCCGCTCGGGAACGCCCGCGATCTGGAAGTGGCCGACCCGGCCGGTGGGCAGGTACTTGCGGATCTTCATCGCCACGTCGCCCTCGACGATCTGGCAGTGGTAGAGGTCCATCTGCACCTGCAGATTCAGCGCGCCCACCGCTTCGATGATCTCGTGCGCATGGTCCTGGCGGTTCAGGAAGAAGCGCGGAATGTCGCGCGTGTTGATCGGCTCGATCAGCAGATCGAGCCCCGCCTTCGCCGCCTCGACCGCGGCCCAGCGCAGGTTCTCCACGTAGGCCGGCTGCACGGTCTCGCGCTCGATGCCTTCGGGCACCAGGCCCGCCATCACGTGCACCCGCGGGCAGGACAGGGCGACCGCATAGTCCAGCGCCTTCTTCACGCCCTCGCGGAACTCCGCCTCGCGGCCCGGGACACAGGCCAGGCCGCGGTCGCCGCCTTCCCAGTCGCCCGGCGGCGCGTTGAACAACACCTGCTGCAGGCCGTTCGCGGTGAGCCGCGCCACGAGTTCCTGCGGTGCGTAGGCGTAGGGAAACAGGTATTCGACCGCACGGAATCCGTCCTTGGCGGCGGCCTCGAAGCGATCGAGAAAGTCGAGCTCCGGATAGAGCATCGAGAGGTTGGCGGCGAATCGGGGCATGGGCGTATCACCAGCGGGCGCCGAAATGCCGGCGCAGTTCATCGATCTGGGCCGGGCCCAGTGCTTGGGGAGGGGAGTCGGCCCCCCGGCTCAGGAGCCGGAGCTTCGCCGTCTCCTCGAGTTCTTCGAGCACCGCCATCGCGGCGCCCGGCGAGTCGTGCCAGACATTCGGGCCCAGGCGTTCGAGCATCACCGCGCGGATCGGCGTTCCGCGCGCGCCGTAGCGCTCGATGGTCTCGGCGACTTCTTCGGCCGCTTCGATCGCGCCGGGCCGGTGATAGCGGATCACCGGCACGTGCCCCACCTTCATGACGAAATAGGGCGTGAGTGCGGGCAGCAACTCATCGTCCGGCGCATCGAGCGTGAGCGCGACGCAATGGGTGCTGTGAGTGTGAATGACGCATCGCGTGCCGGCATCGAAGCGGCGCGCCGCGCGGTGGATGCGGTCGTGCAGCGCGATGGTCTTGCTGGCCCGGTCGCCGCCGCTCTGGTGCAAGCCGGCATCGAGCCGCGCAAGCCGCGCCGGGTCCAGGAAACCCAGGCAGGCATCGGTCGGCGTGATCAGGTAGCCATCGTCGTCCAGCCGCAGGCTGATGTTGCCCGCCGTCGCGTGGACCAGGCCGCGATCGAACAGGCTGCGGCCGACGCGGCAGATCTCCTCGCGCGCCTGGCTCTCTGTCATGGCACGAAGCGGTGGGTGTGGGGGCGGGCAGTCACCCGAGAACTGTAAAGGCTTTGGAGAAGAAATCGTCCGTGCCGAAGTTGCCCGACTTCAGTGCGATGTGAATCCCCGCGCCACCGGCCGCCGTGTCGGCCGCATGGCACCAGGGCACACCGGGATCGATCTGCGCGCCGATCTGTAGGTGCGTGATGCCCAGCGCCTGCACACAGGCGCCGGAGGTCTCGCCGCCCGCGACGATGAGCTGGCGCACGCCGCGCTCGACCAGCCCGCGCGCGATGTCGGCCAGCGTGCGCTCGACCATCGCGCCCGCTTCATCCACGCCCAGCCGTCCCTGGACCGAGGACACGCTCGCCGCTCCGGCGGTCGAATGGACGAGCACCGGGCCATCGGCCAGACGCGGCCCGGCCCACGCCAGCGCCTGCGCGGCGACATCGGCGCCGGCCGCGATCTGCAGCGGATCGATCGCGAAGGCCGGACGGCCCGAGGCGACGAAGGCCGCCACCTGCCGGTTGGTGGCGAGCGAGCAGCTGCCGGACAGCACGGCACGCAGTCCGCCGGCCGGCGGCAGCGCACTTGCGCGCGAAGAGGGTGCGAGGCCGTGGTTCGCCGGCAGCCCGATCGCCACGCCGGAGCCGGCGGTGACCAGCGGCATGTCGGCCAATGCCGGGCCGAGGCGCATCAGGTCCTCGTTCGAGATGGCGTCGACGATCGCGATGCCCACGCCCTGCTCCCGCAACTGCGCGATGCGCGCGCGGACGGCCGCCGGACCCTGCGCGACCACCTGGTAATCGACCAGCCCGACCGTGCGCCGCGTCTGCGCCTGAAGCACGCGTACGAGGTTGGGGTCGGTCATCGGCGTGAGCGGATGCTTCTCCATGCCGCTCTCGTTGAGCAGCACGTCGCCCGCGAAGAGGTAGCCCTTGAACACCGTGCGCTTGTTGTCCGGGAATGCGGGCGTGGCCACCGTGAAGTCGCAGCCCATGGCCTCCATCAGCGCCTCGGTGACCGGCCCGATGTTGCCCCTGGGCGTGCTGTCGAACGTGGAGCAGTACTTGAAATAGATCTGGCGCGCACCCTGCGCCTGGAGCCAGCGCAGTGCCGCGAGCGATTGCGCGACGGCCTCGTCGGCCGCGACGGTGCGCGACTTGAGCGCGACCACCACCGCATCGACCTCCGTGGCCGGCGGCCCGACGGGAACGCCGATGGCCTGGATCACGCGCATGCCCGCGCGCACCAGGTTGTTGGCGAGATCGGTCGCGCCGGTGAAGTCGTCGGCGATGCAGCCCAGCAGCAGCGCCGTCATGGCCTGGACGGTGCGGCAGCCGCATCCGGAGAGGGCTCGGCGTCCGCGGCCTTCGGCAGCGTGATGCCCGGGAAGATCTTGATCACCGCGCTGTCGTCCTCCTTCGCGAAACCCGCCGTCGATGCCTGCATGAACATCTGGTGCGCCGTGGAGGCGAGCGGCAGCGGAAACTTGCTCGCGCGCGCGGTGTCCAGCACCAGGCCCAGGTCCTTGACGAAGATGTCGACCGCCGAGAGCGGCGTGTAGTCGCCGGCCAGCACATGGGCCATGCGGTTCTCGAACATCCAGCTGTTGCCCGCGCTGTGCGTGATGACCTCGTAGAGCGCCTCGGCCGGCACGCCCTCGCGCAGGCCCAGCGCCATCGCCTCGGCCGCGGCGGCGATGTGCACGCCGGCCAGCAACTGGTTGATGATCTTGACCTTGCTGCCCGCGCCGGCGCGGTTTCCCAGCCGGTAGACCTTGCCGGCCATGGCGTCGAGGATCTTCCCCGCCCGTGCATAGGCCTCGGGCCGCGCGGCCGTCATCATCGTCATCTGGCCGCTTGCGGCCTTGGCCGCGCCGCCGGAGATGGGTGCATCGATGTAGTGGATGCCGAGAGCAGCCAGGCGCTCTTCCATCGCCGCCGACCAGTGGGGGTCCACCGTCGAGCACATGATGAACACGTGGCCCGGCTTCATCGCGGCGGCGGCGCCGTGCTCGCCGAAGAGCACGTCTTCGGTCTGCGCCGCATTGACGACCACCGAGATCACGACCTCGCAGGCCGAGGCGAGCTCCGCCGGCGTGGCCCATGCCCTGCCGCCCGCTTCGGCAAAACGCAGCGCCGCGCCCGGGCGTGCATCGCACACGTGCATGTCGTAGCCGCGGTCGCGCAAGGTGGCTGCGATGCCCGCGCCCATGGCCCCGAGGCCGATGAGTCCTGCTTGGTTCATGGAAGGTCCTGAGGGTGGTTCGACGCGGCGGGCATCGAAAGGCCGATGGTCGCGCGGCATGCGGCACGTCGCGCGAAGGATGGGTGCCATCTTAGGAAGGCGCGTCCTGCCTTCGCAACCGGCGTAAACCCCGTGGTCGACGGCCCCTCGGGCGGGGGCTTCAATGCATGCCGAGCGCGTGCCGCGCGGCGTGCGCGATGCTTGCCGCGTCGACGCCGAAGAAGCGCCGCAAGGCGGCGCGCGTGTCGCTGCGGCCGAAGCCGTCGGTGCCCAGGGTGAGGTAGCGCCGGCCCGGTGGCAGGAAGGCGCGGATGCTCTCGGGCACCGCGCGCACATAGTCGGTGGCCGCGATCACCGGACCGCCGCCGCTTTCCAGCTGCCGTGCGATGAAGGGCCGGCCCGGCCCGGGTTCGCCGGCCAGCGCCCGCGCTTCGCAATCGCGTCCGTCGCGCGCCAGCTCGCTCCAGCTCGTGACACTGAAGACCTCGACGGCAATGCCCTCGGCCGCGAGCATCCGCGCGGCCTTGACGACTTCGGTGAGGATCGCGCCCGAACCGAGCAGCGTCAACGCCGCCGGGCCTGCCGGCGCGGGCGCCGCGCGCCAGCCCTCGTAGCGCCAGCAGCCACGCAGCACATCCGCATGCGCCTCGGCCGGCAGATCCGGCTGCGCGTAGTTCTCGTTCATGAGCGTGACGTAATAGAACACGTCCTTCTGCTCGACCATCATCTCTCGGATGCCCGCGTCCACGATGACCGCCATCTCGCCCGCGAAGGCCGGGTCATAGGCCTTGCAGTTCGGGATGGTCGCGGCGATCAGGTGGCTGGAGCCGTCCTGGTGCTGCAGCCCTTCGCCGCCGAGTGTGGTGCGGCCCGAGGTCGCGCCCAGCAGGAAGCCGCGCGGGCGCTGGTCGGCCGCGGCCCAGATCTGGTCACCCACGCGCTGGAAGCCGAACATCGAGTAGTAGATATAGAAGGGCAGCATCGCCAGCCCGTGCACGCTGTAGCTGGTCGCCGCGGCGGTCCAGCTCGCGATGGCGCCGGCCTCGCTGATGCCTTCCTCGAGGATCTGGCCGTCCGTGGCCTCTCGGTAGGAGAGCACCGAGCCGATGTCCTCCGGCGCATAGCGCTGGCCCACGCTCGAATAGATGCCGACCTGCTTGAACAGGTTGGCCATGCCGAAGGTGCGGGCCTCGTCGGCGACGATGGGCACCACGCGCGAGCCCAGCGTCGGGTCCTTCATGAGATTGCCCAGCATGCGCACGAAGGCCATGGTGGTGCTCATCTCCTTGCCGCTCGCGGTCACGGCGAACTGCGCATAGGCTTCCAGCCCCGGCGTGGCGACCGTCTCGCAGGCGGTCTCGCGGCGCGGCATGCTGCCCCCGAGCACGGCGCGGCGGGCATGCAGGTAGCGCATCTCCGGGCTGTCCTCCGCCGGCTTGTAGAAGGCGAGCGTGGTGGCCTGCTCGTCGCTGAGCGGCAGGTCGAAGCGATCGCGGAATTCGAGCAGGTCCGTCTCGTCCAGCTTCTTCTGCGAGTGCGTGGTCATCTTCCCCTGGCCGGCCTGGCCCATGCCGTAACCCTTCTTGGTGTGGGCGAGGATCACCGTCGGACGGCCGCGATGCGCGGCGGCCGCCGCATAGGCCGCGTGGATCTTCACGAGGTCGTGGCCGCCGCGCTTCAGGCGGTCGATCTGCTCGTCTGTCATGCCCTGCACGAGGCGCGCGAGTTCTTCGTTCTGGCCGAAGAAGTTGTCGCGGTTGTAGCGACCGTCCTTGGCCGCGAAGGTCTGCATCTGGCCGTCGACCGTGCCTGCGAAGGCGCGCACCAGCGCGCCGGTGGTGTCGCGGGCGAACAGGCCGTCCCAGTCGCTGCCCCACACCAGCTTGATCACGTTCCAGCCGGCCCCGGCGAAGAGTTGTTCGAGCTCGTCGATGATCCGGCCGTTGCCGCGCACCGGCCCGTCCAGCCGCTGCAGGTTGCAGTTGACCACCCACACCAGGTTGTCGAGCTTTTCGCGCGCGGCGAGCGTGAGCGCACTCATCGACTCGGGCTCGTCCATCTCGCCGTCGCCGAAGACGCCCCAGACCTTCCGGCCCTGGCAGTCGAGCAGGCCGCGGTGCGTGAGATAGCGCATGAAGCGCGCGTGGTAGATCGAGCTGATCGGGCCGATCCCCATCGAGCCGGTCGGGAACTGCCAGAAGTCCGGCATCAGGTACGGATGCGGATAGCTGCTCAGGCCACGCGCGCCGTGGCCTTCGGTGAAGGCCGGGGCGCTGAGTTCCTGGCGGTAGTGGCGCAGATCTTCCTGGCTCAGGCGGCCTTCGAGGAAAGCGCGCGCATAGACGCCCGGCGCGCTGTGCGGCTGGAAGAACACCAGGTCGCCGCGATGGCCGTCGGTGCGCGCATGGAAGAAGTGGTTGAAGCCGGTCTCGAAGAGATCGGCCGCGCTCGCATAGCTGGCGATGTGGCCGCCCAGCTCGCCGTAGGCCTGGTTGGCGCGCACCACCATCGCCAGCGCGTTCCAGCGCATCAGGGAGGCCAGGCGCTCCTCGATCGCCAGGTCGCCGGGGAAGTCCGGCTGCGTTTCCACCGCGATGGTGTTGACATAGGGCGTGCACAGCTCGGGCTGCCAGCCGATGCGCTGCGCCCGCGCGACCCGGGCCAGCTCGTCCAGCATCCAGCGTGCGCGCTCCGCGCCGTGCGCTTCGGCCAGCGCGAGGAAGGCGTCGCGCCATTCGGCGGTTTCGACGGGGTCGACATCGTGCGAAGGTGGGTCGAGCAGCGCGTGCAGCCTGTCGAGCGGAATCGGGGCGTTCATGGGCGCCACTCTAGGCCGATGGTGCTGGAATGTGCTGCTCATTGTGTCCCCTTGTTTGCTGAAACAGCAGCATAAAATACCGCTGTTCTTCAATATGACGGCATTTCATGCAACTGGACGCCATCGATCTTCGCATCCTCGACGAGCTCCAGCGTGACGGCGCGCTGTCGAATGTGGAGCTGGCCCGCCGGATCCATCTGTCGCCTTCGCCCTGCCTCGCGCGCGTGAAGGCGCTCGAAGCCGCGGGCGTGATCCAGCGCTATGTCGCGCTCGCCAGTGCGAGCGCGCTGGGCCTGGGGCTCAACGTGTTCATCTCGATCAGCCTCAGGACGCAGAGCAAGAAGTCGCTCGCCGACTTCGAGCAGCGCATCGCGGAGCATGACGAGGTGATGGAGTGCTACCTGATGACCGGCGACAGCGACTACCTGATCCGCGTCGCGGTGGCCGACATCGCCGCGCTGGAGAAGTTCATCCTCGAGCAGCTCGCGCCCATCGCCGGCATCGAGAAGATCCGCTCGAGCTTCGCGCTCAAGCAGGTGCGCTACAAGACCGCACTGCCCCTGCCGGCGGCGCCGTCCCCGTAGGCGCGGCCACTTCGCCTGCGGCGCGGATCAGTCCTCGGGTTTTTCCCGCGTGGCGATCTGCTGCTGCATGTACTGCCGCGCATGCGTCATGAAAGCCTGCGCCAGCCGTTGCGGCGGCTTGTCGCGCAGCAGCAGGCCGCACACCGGGATGGGCACGCGCGGCCTGAACCGGTGCGTCGTGAAGCCGGAGTTCGAGCGGTACCTCGCGGTCATCTCGTCGACGAAGCCGATGCCCAGGCCCTGCTCGACCAGCGGGCCGATCACGTTGGCGAAGCGCACTTCGATGTCGGGGTGGTAGTGGTCCGAGGAGCGCTCGAAGGCATGGGCGATCATCGCGCCGAGCGGGCTGCCCGGGGACGGGCCGATGATCCGGCGCTCGCGCAGGTCGAAGGGCGTCAGCACCGGGCTCGAAGCGAGCGGATCGCCCGGCGGGCTGATGCACATGATCTCGGCCTCGATCAGCACGTCGCGCGTCAGGCTGGGCCGGACGGGCGGCTTCATGGCCACGCCGATGTCTGCGCTCCCGCTCTCGACGCCTTCGAGCAGGGCGTCCATGCGCACGGTGTCGACGGTCACCTGCACGTCGGGATGTTCGGCCATGAAGAGCGCCAGCACGCCCGGGATCAGGAATTGCGACAACTCGGCGGTCGCGTAGATCCGCAGCACACCGGTGCGGCCGCTGCGCAGGTCCCAGGCCTTGCGCTGGACCGCCTCGTGCACGAGGAAGAGCGACTCCGCGTCGGCCATGAGGAGGCGCGCGTCTTCCGTGGGGACGAGGCGATTGCTCACGCGGTCGAAGAGCGGGAATCCCATCTTGGCTTCCGCCAGCTTGATGGCATTGCTGACCGCGGGCTGGGACATGCCCAGCTCCTCCGCGGCTCCGATGGTGGTCCTGTAGCGCATCACCGCCCGAAGAACCTCGAGCTGGCGGAGGTTGATCAGTGCGCGGTAGGAAGGATCGGACATCGGGAAAGAGAGGGGGCGGCGTCGGGTCGGCCGAAGGCCGGGGCCATGATAACTGCCGCCCGGCGGAGCGCGGCGCGTGCGTATATCGCCTACTTATAGTCTGCGCCGTCAACTGAATTGAATGCAGGAGAGCAGCGTGGCTATTCTTTGGACTCGCCTGCCGTTGGGCCCGACGGCATTCACTCTCTCGACCAGGAAATTCATCATGAAATCTGCATCCTTGCGCGTCGCGCTGGCCATCGCCGCGCTGGCGGGTTCGTTCTGCTTCACGACCGCCTCGGCCCAGGGCTGTTCCCCGACCCTTCCCAAGGGTGAGCTCGTGTCCGAAGGCAAGCTGATGCTTTCCACCAACCCGACGCTGCGTCCCCTGCAGTATGTGGATTCGTCGGGCGAGCTCAAGGGCATGAACATCGACCTGGCGAACGAACTCGCCAAGCGCCTGTGCCTGAAGGCGGACCTGGTGCGCATGGATTTCCCCGCGATGGTCCCGGCGCTGAAGGCGGGTCGCTTCGACGGCATCGACACCGGCATGTTCTGGACCGAGGAGCGCTCGAAGATGATGTGGGCCGTGCCTTACGCGATGTCGGCCATCGACGTCGTGGCCGCGCCCGGCAGCAAGCACAAGCTGGCCTCGGCCGAGGAGCTGACCGACCTCAGCGTCGGTGTCGAAAGCGACTCCTACCAGGAGCGCTGGCTGCGCGAGCGCGAGAAGGACAACGTCGCGAAGGGCCGCAAGTCGATCAAGATCCTCTCCTTCCCCACCGCCAGCGATGTGATGGCCGCGCTTCGCGCCGGCCAGATCGACATCGCCGCCTTCCCCAACTACGCGGGCGGCGCCTTCGTGAAGGCCGGCCAGGCCGTGATGCTGTTGCCGGCGCAAGGCGCCTCGCCCACCATGATGAGCTTCCGTTCGAAGCCCGTGGCCGACGCGGTCGTGAAGGCCTTCAACGACATGGTCAAGGACGGGACCTACGACAAGGTGCTCGACCAGTACGGAATGACCAAGCTGCCCGAACGCGTCATCGCGATCCGTGGACCCGGGCCGATGTGAGCGGAGACACCCCCAGGCTGCGCGCACTGCGTGTCGCTGCGCCAACCCCCTGAAGGGGGCAACACCGGCGGACCGGCAGAGCCGGATCCGCGGTGTTACTGGCACTTTCGGGGCTGTGTGGCGTGATGTCGGAGGACTGCGATGGAATGGTTCAGCTTCACGGCTTTTCTGGGCTACCTGACCAACGGCTTCCTGCTGATGGGGGTGCTGGTCACGTTGGGCATGACCGTGGCCACGGTGATCGGTGGCATGGCCTTGGGGATGGTGATCGCGTTCGCGCGCATGTCGCCGAATGGGGTGCTCAACCAGCTGGCGCGTTGCTATCTCTGGGTTTTCCGTGGCACGCCGCTGCTGATCCAGCTGGTGATCATCTACACCGGCCTGCCGCAGCTCGGGTTGAAGCTGGGGGTTCTTGAGTCGTCTCTGCTCGCGCTGATCCTGAACGAGGCGGCGTACCTGGCGGAGATCATTCGAAGCGGCTTCATGGGCGTGTCCGCCGGCCAGCGCGAGGCGGCCGATTCGCTGGGGCTGCCGCGCTGGCTCGTGGTGTGGAAGGTGACCTTGCCGCAGGCCTTCCGGCTGATGATTCCGCCGCTGGGCAATTCGATCAACGGTCTGCTGAAGTCGACCTCGATCACGTCGGTGATCTCCATGGAGGAGCTCATGCGCCGCAGCCAGATGCTCATGCAGGAGAAGTTCCAGGTCCTCGAAGTCTTTGGCGCCGCGGCCGTTTTCTACCTGGTCCTGACCACCGGCTGGGGCTTGATCCAGATCCGGCTCGAGAGGCACTTCGGCGCCTCGCAGGCAGCGCGCTCCTGAGCGCTTTTCCAGTTCCATGAACCGCACGATGAACCATCCACTTCTTCACGGCGTCACGGTGGCCACCGTGCTGCCCTTCGCGCCCGACGGGGCCATCGACTGGAACAGCTTCGAGCGCCTGCTCGCCTACTGTGCGACGCCCGAGGGCATCGGCGCGGTGTTCGTCAACGGGCATGCCGGCGAGAGCTCGGCGCTGAGCGCGGAAGAACGTGCGAGCGTGATCCGGTTCGCGCGCCAGCGCATCGCGCCGGACCAGACCCTGGTTGCCGGACTCGTCGCCGCATCGACCGACGACGCGGTCCGGCAGGCGCTCGATGCGAGGCAGGCCGGCGCCGATGTGCTCACGGTGTTTCCGATCGCGCATCCGGAAGCGGACGGCGAATCGATCGCCGCCGCGCAGCTCGCGCATGTGCGCGCGATCGGCGAGGCGGCGCAAGTGCCGCTCGCGATCTTCCAGTACCCCATTCAATCGCGCGAGTCGTACGCGACCTCCACGCTGGAGTGCTTTGCGCGCATGCCCTGGGTCATCGGCGTGAAGGAGGGCTCGGACAGCATGACGGTGTACGAGGACAACCTGCGCGCGCTGCGGGCGGTGAATCCCGGCGTCGCGGTGCTGGCCTCCAATTTCGACTGGTTCCTGCCGCAGCTCGCGGTCGGCAGCGACGGCATCCTGTCCGGCCTTGCCAGCCTCGTGCCCCAGGGCCTGTGCGCCCTGTGGAAGGCGAGCCAGCGCAAGGACCTGGACGGGATGCGCCGCTTCAGCGATGCGATGTTCCCGCTGGTGCGCGCCATCTACGCCGCGCCACGCTCGGACATGTATGCGCGCATCAAGGTCGCGCTGCACGACGCCGGCGTCATCGACAGCGCCTTCTCGCGCACGTCGAAGACCGTCTTCGGCGACGCGCTGCGGCGGTCGCTTCGGCAGTCGCTTCTGCAGGCACTGGCCGCATGCGGCCCGGCGCCGATCGTCAGGCCGTCCACCGGGAGCCACGCATGATCTCCATTCGCAACGTCCACAAGTGGTACGGCAGCTACCACGCCCTCAACGACATCAACCTCGAGGTGAAGAAGGGTGAACGGGTCGTGATCTGCGGGCCCTCGGGGTCCGGCAAGTCGACCCTGATCCGTTGCATCAACCGGCTGGAGGAGCATCACCGCGGCGAGATCGTCGTCGACGGGATCGAGCTGAACGCGAAGTCGAGGAACGTCGTGGCCATCCGGCGCGAGGTGGGCATGGTGTTCCAGCAGTTCAACCTGTTCCCGCATCTCACGGTGGTCGACAACCTGATCCTCGCGCCGATGTGGGTGCGCAAGATGGGCCGCAAGGAAGCACACGAACTCGCCATGCACTACCTCGCGCGCGTGCGGATCGCGGAGCAGGCCCGCAAGTATCCGGGCCAGCTCTCGGGCGGGCAGCAGCAGCGCGTCGCGATCGCCCGCTCCCTGTGCATGCAGCCGAAGGTCATGCTCTTCGACGAGCCCACGTCCGCGCTGGACCCGGAGATGATCAAGGAGGTGCTCGACGTCATGACGGAACTCGCCGCCGAAGGCATGACCATGGTCTGTGTCACGCACGAGATGGGCTTCGCGCGCAAGGTGGCGGACACCGTGGTGTTCATGGACAAGGGCGAGATGATCGAATGCGCGCCGTCCGCCGAATTCTTCGCCGGCGCGCGCAGCGAACGCACCCGGACCTTCCTTCAGCAGGTCATGGCCCACTGAGTCCGGGCCGGCGAAGCGACTGGACGCGCGCTTCGCCGGCCGCGAGCAGGAGGTCGGTGTCGTTGCTCGCGAGCACGAAGCGCATGCCCGCGTCGATGTAGCGGTTCAGGAGCGGCGCGTCCGCGACCCCGCCCAGGCCCGGATGCTTTCCATGCGCCGCGCATGCGGCGATCACCTCGCGGCAGGCGGATCCGATCGAGGGATGATCGAGTTGGCCGGGAATGCCCAGCTCCAGGGACAGATCGTTGCAGCCGATCATCAGCACGTCCACGCCGGGCACTGCCGCGATCGCCTGCGCATTGGCGATCGCGCGCGGCGATTCCAGCATCACGATGGTGAGAATCTGCCGGTTGGCCTCGGCCATGGCGTCCTCGACCGGACGGCGCCCGTAGTCGAAATGCGGCTGCAGCGCGAAGAAGGATCGGGCTCCGATCGGCGGGTACTTGCAGGCCCGCACCGCCTGCGCGGCTTCCGCCGCATCGTCGACATGCGGCACCACGATGCCTTGCGCGCCACCGTCGAGCAGTCGCGCGATGTCCGGCGAATTCTTGCTCGGCACCCGCACCAGCGGCGCAATGCCCAGCGGCAGCGCCGCCGCCGCGATGTTCGCCGCCGCAGCCGGATCCAGCGCCGAATGCTCGAGGTCGATGAACAGGAAATCGAAGCCGCTGCGCCGCGCCAGCGCCGCGATCGACCCCGACCTCACCTGCTGCACGCCCATCCCCAGCACGGCGTCGCCCCGCGACAGCGCCAGCCTCGCGGCATTGATCCGGATCATTGCGAGTTTCGACTCCACCATCTCGGTGACTCCACGCAGCCTGGGGGTGCTTGACACTAGAAGCCGCCAACTTCACCGCGGGCGAGGAACTGCCCGCGGCCGGGCCGGCCCAGCCAGGTCTTGCCGTCCACGATCAACTCGCCGCGCGAGAACACGCGGCTGACCGCGCCATGCACGTGCCGGCCTTCGAAGAGGCTGTAGTCGCAGTTGCTGTGGTGCGTATGCGCCGAGAGCGTCTGCTCCGCCTGCGGATCGAAGAGCACGATGTCCGCGTCGCTGCCGACAGCGATCGTGCCCTTGCGCGGAAAGAGGCCGAAGAGTTTGGCGGGCGCGGTCGACGTCAGCTCGACGAAGCGGTTGAGCGAGATGCGCCCGCTGCGAACGCCGCCGTCGTAGATCACCGTCATGCGCGTCTCGATGCCCGGCGCGCCGTTGGGAATCCTGGAGAAGTCGTGCAGTCCATGCTCCTTCTGGCGGACGCGGCCCATGTGGCCTTCCTTCATGCAGAAGGGGCAGTGGTCGGTGGAGACCAACTGCAGGTCGTCGGTCTTGAGCGCGGTCCACAGCGCGTCCTGCGACTCCCTGGAACGCAGCGGCGGACTCATCACGTACCTGGCGAGCGAGAAGTCGTCGCTGTCATAGACCGACTCGTCGAAGAAGAGATAGTGCGGGCATGTTTCCGCGAACACCGGAATGCCCGCATCGCGGGCCTCGACCACGTGCTTCAACGCCTCCTTGGCCGACAGGTGGACGAAGTACACCGGTGCGCGTGCCAGCTCGGCGAGCTTGATGCCCCGGTGCGTCGCTTCCCCTTCGAGAATGGCGGGCCGCGTCAGCGCGTGGTACTTGGGCGAGGTATGTCCCTGCGCGAGCGCCTCGCGGATCAGCAGTTCGATCACGTTGCCGTTCTCGGCATGCAGCGCGATCATGCCGCCGTGTTCGCCGACCATGCGCATGGCGCGGAAGATGGCCGCATCGTCGACCATCACCGTGCCCGGATAGGCCATGAACATCTTGAAGCTGCTCACGCCCTCGTGGCGGATCGCGTGCCGCATGTCGCCGAGCACGGCGTCGTCCACGTGCGTCACGATCACGTGGAAGCCGTAGTCGATGCCGGCGCCTGCCGCCGCCTTGCCCTGCGCCCGCGCAATGGCTTCCAGCGGGCTGGTGTCCGCGTTCTGGAACGCGAAGTCGATGATGGTCGTGGTGCCGCCGAAGGCCGCCGCGCGGGTGCCGGACTCGAAGTCGTCGCAGGTGGTCGAATCGCCGAAGGTGTTCTCCAGGTGCGTGTGGCAATCCACGCCGCCGGGCAGCACCAGCAGGCCCTGCGCATCGATCACCCGGGCATCGGGTCCGACCGCCAGCTGGCGGCCGATCGCCGAGATGCGGCCGTCCTCGATCAGGAGGTCGGCACGATAGTCGTCGACGGCGGTGACGATGCGTCCATTGCGTATCAGGGTGGTCGTCATGGGCGGTTCCGATCGGGTACGCGTTGGCGTTTCACTCAGAGCCCCGCGGCCTTCAGGGCTTGCGTGAGCATCTCGACCTCGGCAGCGGGCAGCGGGCCCATGGGCGGGCGCATGATGTCGTTGTCCAGACGCCCGAGCAGCTTCAGGCAGGTTTTCAGGCGCGCATTCGCGTGGCCGCCGGGCGCGGTGCCGTAGATGGCTTTCGCGAGCGGATAGATGCGCTCGTTCCATTGCCGTGCCGATGCCAGATCGCCGGCCAGCATGGCGCGGTACAGGCCGACGACGAGTTCGGGCGCGACGCAGGCCAGGCTGACCAGGCTGCCCTCGGTCCCGATCGCGAAGCAGGTGAACAGATGCTCGTCGCCGGAGGCCATGACCATCACCTGCGGCGCCACGCGGCGGATGAGTCGCCGGTTCGCTTCGTAGGCGGCGCACTCCCAACTGCCTTCCTTGACACCGATGACGCCGGGCAGCCGAACGAGCCGCTCGAGCACCTCGGGCGTGTAGCCGAGGGCACCCGCGCGCACGCCGGCCTGGTAGATGAAGAGCGGCAATGCGCTGCGCGCGTTCGCGATCCGGTGATGCCGGACGGCGACCTCCGCATCCTGCGACAGCGCCCACGAAAAGGGCGGGAACACGAGCACCGCGTCGGCCCCGGCCTCGGCCGCGTCGTCGACATGGCGTTGCGCCTCCAGGCTGTCCTCGGCATTGATGCCGCAGACCAGCACGGTGCCCGGCGGGCAGGCCTTGCGAGCGATGGCGGTCACGCGGCGCTTGTCCTCGCGGTCGAGCATGAAGTTCTCGCCGGCATGGCCGTTGATCAGGAGGCCGGTGATGCCATCGGCGGCGGCGACCGTCGAGAGGTGGCGGGCCAGCGCATCCTCGTCGATGCGGCCATCCTCGCGTAGCGGGCAAACGGTGGCGGCATGGATGCCGCGGAAACGGTCGAGAAGCTCGGCTGACATGGCGGGGTGTTGGAGGACTGCGGACACCATAGCCGCCGGCGCCGGCGCGGACCAATCCGGTTTTGGGCGGCGACTATAAGCGCGCGAAATACACGGCTTCTATCCGGCGGGCTGATAGTCGCGGCGCCATATCTAATAGGTCCCGACGACCCTGAAGCGGACCTGCGCCGCTATTCTGAAAAAGCCGCGAAAGCGCTTCGGGAACCACCAATGCTCACTGGGATTCGGGTCGTCAGCTTCAACCACTTTCATGCGGGGCCGATGGCCGCGCAACTGCTCGCCGACATGGGTGCCGACGTGATTGCCGTCGAGCCCGTCGACGGCGCATTCCACCGCAACTGGGCGGTCGCCAATCACTTCGTCGCGGGACAAAGCGTCAACCTGCTGACCACGGGCCGCAACAAGCGAAGCCTTGCGCTCGACATGAAGTCGGAAGCGGGCCGGCGCGTGGCGCGGCGCCTTCTCGAGAATGCTGACGTCGTGATGGAGAACTTCCGCCCCGGCGCGATGGCGCGCATGGGCTTCGGCTACGAGCAGGTGAAGGCCTTCAATCCACGCATCGTCTATGCATCGGTCAGCGGCTACGGCGCCAGCGGCCCCGATCGCGACCAGCCGGGACAGGATCTGCTGCTGCAGGCGCGATCCGGCCTCGCCGCCCGCACCGGTCGCGCCGACGGCCCGCCGACGCCGACCGGGCCGGTGATCGTCGACCAGCATGCCGCCTCGCTGCTGGCGATGGGCATCCTCGCGGCGCTGCTGTCGCGCGAGCGCACCGGCGAGGGCCGCCTGGTCGAGGGCAGCCTGTTGCAGTCGGCGATCGACCTGCAGGCCGAGTCGCTCACGGCATGGATGAACGGCGCGCGCAGCCAGACCTCGCGCGGCAGGCATGGGCTCGCGAGCTGGTGCAGCTCGGGTCCCTCCGGCATCCATGCCACCGCCGATGGCTACCTCGCCGTTTCGATGGCCGCGACCGCGGACCTCGCGGTCGCGCTCGACATGCCGGAGCTGGCCGCATTCGCGCCCGGCGACAGCTTCGCCCGGAGCGACGAGATCACGCGCCTGGTGGCGCAGCGTCTCGCGCAGCGCCCCACCGCCGAGTGGTTGCCGGCGCTGGAAGCGCGCGGAATCTGGCACATGCCCGTGAAGGACTACGAGGACCTGCGCAGCGATCCGCAACTGGCCCATCTCGATGTCTTCGTCACCCTGCCCGGCGCGGAAGGTGCGGAGATCACTATGCTCAACCATCCGTTGCGCTACGACGGCAAGCCGCCGGCGCTGCGGCATGTGCCGCAACGCCTGGGCATGCAGACGCGGGACATCCTGGGCGAGCTGGGCTTCTCGGCGGAGGACATCGATGGCCTGGTTGCATCGCGCGCCGTCGGCGTCGCGGCCTGAGGAGCGGCGATGAAGATCCAGATGAAGGTGGTGAGCTTCTGCCACTACCTGCAAGGCCCCGCCTGCACCCAGTACCTGGCCGACATGGGCGCGGAGGTGATCAAGATCGAGCCCCTGCGAGGCGCGTTCGAACGCCACTGGTCGGGCGGCCATTCGTACGTGAACGGTGTCAGCGCCTTCATGATGTCCGCCAATCGAAACAAGCAAAGCCTGGCGGTCGATCTCAAGCAGGCGCGCGGACGCGAGATCGTGCTGCGCCTCATCGACGAGGCCGACGTGGTGATCGAGAACTTCCGCCCCGGCGTGCTCGATCGCCTCGGCCTGGGTGCCGACACGCTGCGCCGGCGCAAGCCCAGCTTGATCTATGCCTCCGCGAGCGGCCTCGGCAGCAGCGGACCGGCGGCGAGCCGGCCGGGGCAGGACCTGCTGATGCAGGCGCGTTCGGGCCTGATCGCCGCCACCGGCGGCGGGACCGACGGACCTTCGGCCGTCGGCGCGGCGGTGGTCGACCAGCACGGCGGCGCCCTGCTGGCGATGGGCATCCTGGGCGCCTATGTCCGACGGCTGCAGACCGGCGAAGGCACGCGTGTCGAGGGCAGCCTGTTCGCAGCCGGCATCGACCTGCAGACCGAAGCGCTGACCAAGTACTACGCAGTGGCCGGGCGCGGGAAGGTGTTCGAGCGCGACCGCCACGTGGGCAGCTGGTACCACGATGCGCCCTATGGCGTGTATCGCCTGAGGGACTGCCACATCGTGCTCTCGATGAACGATCCGGTGCGACTGGCCGATGCGCTCGACAGCGAGGCACTGCGCGCATTGCAGGGCATCGATCGCTATGCCGAGCGCGACCGCTATGCGCGCGCCGTGGCGGCCGAGCTGGCGCCGCGCGGCTTCGCCGAGCTGTCCGCGGCCTTCGATGCGCACGCCATCTGGCATGAGCGGGTGCAGAACTACGACGAGCTGCTCGCCGATCCGCAGGCCCGGCACAACGAAGCCTTCCGCGAGATCGACGTGCGCGGCGGCAAGGCACTGCTGGTGAACCACCCGCTGCGCTACGACGGCGAGCTGCCGGCCATGCGCTGCATGCCCTTCGATGCCGGCTCGGACAGCGTGTCGATCCTCGCCGGGCTCGGCATCGAGGGCGCGGAACTGGACGCGCTGGTGCGCGACGGTGTCATCGGCGTTCCGGGTGATCCGGGCCTTCCGGGCGTGCCGAAGTCCTGAGCCCATCCTCCTTCCCTCATTTCATTTTCATTCCTCATGTTCGACTTTTCCATTTCGTCAGACACGCAGCTGCTCGTCGATACCGTGCGGCGTTTTGTCACCCAGGAAGTCCAGCCCCTGGAAACCGAGACGGAGGCGCTCGGCCGCGTGCCCGAAGAGGCCTTGCGCCGCGTGCGCGGCCGCGCTCAGGAACTCGGCCTGTTCGCGATGAACATGCCCGAGGAGACCGGCGGCGGCGGGCTCGACAACGTCACGATGTGCCTGGTCGAAGAGGAACTCGGCAAGACCTCCGATGCGCTGATCCGGCGCGTGTTCGGACAGGTCTATCCGATGCTGCTGGCCTGCAACGAGGCGCAGCGCGAGCGCTACCTCCTGCCGACGGTCAAGGGCGACCTGATCTGCGCGATGGCGATCACCGAGCCCGGCGCGGGCTCGGATGCCGCGTCCATCTCGACCACGGCGCGGCGCGAGGGCGAGCGCTGGATCCTGAACGGCGGCAAGCACTTCATCAGCGATGGCGACATCGCCGACTACGTGATCGTGATGGCGCTCACCGACAAGGAAAAGCGCGCACGGGGCGGCATCACGCTGTTCCTGGTCGACAAGGGCACGCCCGGCTTCACGGTCGCGCGCACGCAGCCGATGATGGGGCACCGCGGCTACGGCCATGCCGAGCTGGCCTTCGACGAATGCAGCATCCCGGCCGACGCGGTGCTCGGCACCGTGGGCGGCGGCTTCAAGCTCATCATGAACAGCGTCGCCGGCATCCGCCTCGCGCACATCGGCGCGCGCGCGGTCGGCATGGCGTCGCGGGTGCTGGAGATGATGCGCAGCTACGCGGCGGACCGCAAGCAGTTCGGCCAGCCCATCGGGGAGTTCCAGATGGTCCAGCAGATGATCGCGGACTCGGCCACCGAGATCTTCGCCGCCCGGATGATGGTGCTGAATACCGCGTGGGAACTCGACCAGGGCCGCGAGCCGCGCGACAAGGTCTCGATGGTGAAGCTCTACGCCTCGGAAATGATCGGCCGCGTGGCGGATCGCGGCATCCAGGTGTTCGGCGGCATGGGCTTCTGCAAGGACCTGCCGCTGGAGCGCATCTATCGCGACAGCCGCGTCACGCGCATTTACGACGGCACCTCGGAAATCCATCGAATGCTGATCGCGCGCAGTGTGATCAAGAACGGCCTCGCGCTGTGACTCGCCCATCCCTCAATCGTTAGGAGTACCCATGTCCGCGCTTCAAGTCGGCGACACGATGTCGTTCCGCAAGACCCTCACTGTCGCCGAGCAGGCGATGTTCACCGGCATCAGCGGCAACATGGCGCCGCTCTATGTCGACCAGCGCGCTGCACGAGGCGCCGGCTTCGACAACATGCTGGCCTTCGAGCTGAACGCCATCGCGCTCGCCACCACCGCATTGAACCGCGTGGCCGGGGCGGCCTGGCGGCTCGGTGGCCTGCAGATCGAGTTCGGCCTGCCGGTGATGGTGGGCGAGACGGTCGAGTCGAAGATCCAGGTGCTGGCCGTCGCGCCGGATCGCGTGTCCTGCCAGGTGCGCTGCACGCTCGCGAACGGCGAGGTGGTGGCCCAGGGCACGGCCGACCTGATCCCCGTGCGGCCGCGGAGCTGACATGTACGAGCTCAAGCCTTTCGACAGCCTGCACGTCGGGGACGAGGTGTCCGTCAGCAAGACGATCACCGAAGCCGATGGCGCGCTCTACATCGCGGCGACGGGCGACTTCGGCCCGGTGCACGTGGACGACAGCTACGCCCAGACCACGCGCTTCGGGCGGCGGCTCGCGCCGGGCATCATGGTCGCCGGCATCTGCACCAGCGTGCTCACGGCGGAGCTGGCCGGCACGCTGGGCGTGTCCATCGAGGATCGCTTCTGGTTCACCGGCCCGGTGTTCTACGGCGACACCATCCTCTTCAGGATCTGGATCGCGCAGATGGACGCGCAGACCCGCACCGTGACCTGGCAGGCCAGCGCCACCAACGAAGATGGCAAGGAAGTGCTGAAGGCCGAGGCCACGCTCAAGTTCCCGCGCGTCAAGACCGCCCAGACCACGCCATGAAGCCAGAGAAAACTGTCGACACCGCAAGCCCCTGCCTGCACATCGTGCGCGTGGACATCGATCCGGCCCATGAGGCGGCGTTCAACCGCTGGTACGAGGAGGTGCACATTCCCGCCCTGCTGGCCTGCCCGGGCTGGCTGTCCGCCCGGCGTTTCGTGTCGCTGGAAGGCGGCCCGAAATATGCCGCCGTCTACGAGGTGGCCGGCGACTGGGTCTACGGGACGCCGGAGTTCCTGGCGGTCAAGGGCTTCATGGAGTTCGAGCCCCATGTCAGCAACTTCATGCGCCAGCGGCTCGCACCCACATCCACGACGGCTTGAGCGATGCGTATTCTTCGACCACAGGCATTGACCGCCGAGGCGTTCCGACCCTTCGGCGAGGTGATCGAGCTCGGCGACGCCCGGCGCATCCCGGTCAACGAAGGCTCCGCCACGCGTTTTCATGATCTGGCGAACGTGGACGTTCTCGCATCGGAGGGACGGCCGCTGATCAGCGTCTTTCGGGCCGAGGCGCGTTCCGAGCCGGTGCGGCTGAGCGTGATGGAACGCCATCCGCTGGGCTCGCAAGCCTTCGTGCCCCTGGGGACGGCGCCATTTCTGGTGGTGGTGGCGGCCGATGACGGCGGCAAGCCGGGTGAGTTGCAGGCCTTCATCACCCGGGGCTGGCAGGGCGTGAACTATGCGAAGGGCGTCTGGCACCACCCGCTGCTGGCCTTGCTGCGCATGAGCGACTTCCTGGTCGTGGACCGTGGCGGGCCCGGCGTCAATCTGGAAGAGCACGTGTTGGCCGACGCGATCTGCATCGACCTCTCGTAGATTCAGCTCGCCGGTCGGCGATGATGCGGGCTGTCCGATGTCCAGCCCCATGTCCGAGCCAGGCTTGCCCTTTCCCTCCCGCCTCGCGCAGATCGACGCGAATCCGCGCGTGTCGCGCCCGGACTCCGATGCCGGCGCGGCCATTGTCGTGCTCGACACCAACGTGGTGCTCGACCTGCTCGTGTTCGACGATCCGGCCTGTGCGCCGCTGCTGCAGGCGCTCGATGCCGGCAGCTGGCGCTGGCTCGCGACCGCCGCGATGCGCGACGAATTCGAGCGCGTGCTCGGCTATCCGCTGATCTCGGCCCGCCTCGAGCGGCAAGGCCGTATCGCGGCGGCCGTGCTGGCCGCTTTCGATGCGCGCGTGCATGTCATCGCGGAGGTGCCCGCGCGTGCGCCCTGCATCTGCAGCGATCCGGACGACCAGATCTTCATCGACCTGGCCGTGGCGTACGGCGCGCGCCTGCTGAGCAAGGACCGCGCGGTTCTCGAACTGCGTGTGCGGCTCGCGGCCCTGGGCGTGGCGGTGGCCGGCGGGTAGCGGGCCGCCGGCGGGGCTCTGTCCTCACCGGCCCTTGGGGCCCGGCCCTTCCGGGCCGTACCAGCGCGAAAGAAGCCCCGCCACGGCGCGCACCCGCTGGGTGTCGCGGCCCCAGCGGCGGCCCGCGGGCAGGTGCCGGAGCCAGTGCATGCGCCGCGCGGCCAGCGAGAGGCGGTCGCGCACGTCCGCGCTCGCGTCGGCCAGTGCGGCGTGCCAGTGAGCGGCCGCGGCGTGCGGCGAGGCGGCGTTCACCAGCATGGCGGTGGAATGCAGGTAGCTGAGCCAGTCGCGGGCCTGGCATTCCGCCAGCGGGAGCGTTTCGCCCGGATCGTCCTCGAAGTCGATGTAGCCGATGACACCGTCCGGGCACTGCACCAGGTTGCGGTCGAAGGCCTGGCTCAGGTAGGTGCCGCGCGCGTGGACGATGGAGATCGCCGCCAGCCCCTCGCGCCAGACGGTGAGCAAGCTGGCCGGGCCGGCGGCGGCGGCCTGGTCCAGCCGTTCCTGCAGCACGACCGGCGGCCGGCCGCTTTCGCCGAGGTCGCTGATCAGCAGTCCGTCGGGCTGCTGGGCCAGCACCGCCGGCACGCGCAGGCCGGCGGCGCCGAGCAGCCGCAGCCGGCGCGCCTCGATCGCGATCGCGGCCTCTCCGCCCGGATTGGGGACCGGCGCCAGCACGTCGAGCCGCAACGCGCCCGAGGCCGCGGCCAGCAGGTGGTAGCGGAACTTGCCGTGCCGCGGCCCCGCCTTCTTCAGCCAGACACGCTCGCTGCCCAGGCGGTGGCTCGCGACGGCCTTGGTCTGCTGCGGCAGCATGATTCGAAGGAACTCGGCGTAGTCGCCCGATTGCGGCGGCGGCACGCCGGCTTCGAGGGGCATCGCGGCCGAGGCGATGCTCTTGCGCATCTGAACGCGGGTGGATGCGCCGCCCCGTTTCGCTGGGTTCATGGGCGGGGGGGACGGGGCTGGAAGGCGGGCGCGCTGCGGTGCGCGGGTAACGGCGGAATCATGGGGCTGGGAATGTAAGACCTCCGGGGGGCGCTTGCTGCATCATAGAGGGCTGCCTGCGCCTTGCCATGACCACTCCCCAAGACACCCCGCCCCCCGCCCACCCCGATTCGGCGCCGCTCGGCCCGGAGGATTTCGATGCCCAGGACCAGGCGCTCGACGCCATGCGCGAGCATGACGAAGAGATTCCGCAGTGGGAATTCTGCGAAGGCTTCATGACCGCGCTGGTGTGCACCCGCCGGGCCATCGAGCCCGCCGAATACTGGCCCGTGCTGCTGGGCGACAGCTTCGCGCCGGCGCAGTACATGGAATTCGTCTGGCGCTGGAAGCGCCGCTGGCGCGAGATCGAGACGGCGCTCGATGCCGACGTGCAGTCGCTCGACGACGAGCGCACCTGGCAGCCCGAGGTGCTCGACACGCGCGGCGCCATCGCGGCGCTGCCCGAGGAAGAGCGCGCCGACATGGACAGCGAGGCCATCCCCTCCTTCGCCCAGGTCTGGGCGCTCGGCTTCATGTTCGCGGTCGAGAACTGGCCCGAGGAGTGGGCGCCGCCGCGCGACAAGGACGCGGCGCAGATGCTCGACGAGTCGCTCGACGCCATCGTGGCGTTGACCGAAGACGATCGCGGCAAGCCGACCGTCTCGATGTACAGCGAAGACGGACCGCCCAGCGTGAGCCAGGAACGCATCGACGCCTATGGCGCCGCGATCTGGGCCGTCTACGACCTGCGCCAGCTGTGGCGAAGCCTCGGACCTCGCGTCGAGACCATCCGCAAGGAGGCAACGCCGGGCCGCAACGACCCCTGCCCCTGCGGCAGCGGCAAGAAATACAAGAAGTGCCACGGTGCGGGCTGAGGTCGGCGTGAAGGACGGTCGGCCCGTGCTCGGCGTCCGCGCGGCATGGACCATGGTGCTCGCGCTGTGCACCGCCTTTTCGCTGAGCCAGGCCTATCGCACGGTCGGCGCGATCATGGCGAGCCAGCTGCAGGCCGAGTTCGCGCTGTCGGCCCAGGCGCTGGGCTTGTTCTCCGGCTCCTTCCATTTCGCCTTCGGCGCGATGCAGCTCTTCATGGGCATCGGCATCGACCTGCATGGCGTGCGGCGCACCGTGCTGACGGCCTTTCCGCTCGCCATTGCGGGTGCGCTGGTCTCGGCGTTCTCGACGCAGTTCTGGGTGCTGGTCTGCGGGCAGGTCCTGATCGGGGTCGGCTGTGCGCCGGCCTTCCTGGTCTGCACCGTGTTCATCGCCCGCCATTTCCCCGCATCGCGCTTCGCCTCGATCTCGGGGCTCGTGCTGGGCATCGGCGGGCTGGGCATGCTGCTGACCGGCACGCCGCTGGCCTGGCTGGTGCACGAGCGCTCCTGGCGGGCCGGCTTCGTCGTGCTCGCCGTCGCGTCGGTCCTGGCCTGGCTGGCGATCGCGTACTGGGTGCGGGAACCGGCGGAGGCGCCGGCACGCCCGCGCGAATCGGCCGGGGCCGCGCTGCGTCAGTTCGGCGCGCTGTTTTCGGTGCCGCACACCTGGGGCATCCTGGCGCTGGGCGCCGTGACCTATGCGGCCTTCATCTCGCTGCGCGGGCTCTGGCTCGGGCCGCTGCTGATCGAGCGGCACGGCTTTTCGCTGGTGGAAAGCGGCAACGTGGCGCTGGTGGTGTCGATGATCTCGCTCATCGGCCCGCCGCTGTTCGGCCGACTCGACCGCGACGGCCCGGCACGCCGGCGGCGCATCGTGGCCTGCAGCCTGGTCTATGCGGCGTTGTTCGGTGCGATGGCCTTCGTCGGACCGGCATGGATCGATGTCGTGGCCACGATCGCGATCGGACTGCTGTCGGGCTTCATCGTCTGGCAGTACGCCGATGTGCGTGTCGCCTATCCGGCCGCCATCACCGGCCGCGCGATGGCGGTGTTCACGATGGCCATGTTCCTCGGCGTGGCCGTGATGCAGTGGGTCACGGGCATTGCCGCCTCGGTGGGCGCCGCCCAGGGCCTCGAGCCCTTCAAGGCGGTGCTGGCGACGATCGCCGTGCTGCTGGTCGTGGCCTCCTTCGCCTTTTCGCGGCTGCCCGCGCCGGCGCCGGTGCTCAGATCTTGAAGGCGCGCTGGATGTCCGGTCGCACCAGGTCGACATAGTCGCGGTGCTTGCGGAGCCAGCCGGCGATGAACTGGCAGACCGGAATCACGTGAAGGCCGCGAGCCCGCGCGTCGTCCAGCACGTGGCGGGCGAGCGCGGAGCCGACGCCCCGGCCTTCGAATTCGGGCAGCACCTCGGTATGGCTGAACAGGATCGCCTCGGTGAGCAGGTTGTATTCGCAATAGCCCGCCAGCTTGCCGTCGATGGCGGCTTCGTATCGGTGCTGCGCGGCGTTGTTCGTGATGGCGATCTCGGTGCTCATGTGTGCGGTTTCCGGTGGATCAGGGATTGCGTTGGAGAAAGCTCGCCAGGTTCGCCGCCGCCGTAGCGCGCACCTTGCGCCTGAGCATCGGCGACCAGCCCAGGAGCAGGCCCGGCAGGCCCAGGGCCTGGCGCGACCAGCGCCAGAAGTCGAAGCGGTCGCGCTGCGTGGCGATCAGGCCCTCGGGCGTGAAGGTGAAGCTGGAATCGATGGCGTTGTCGACCACCCGGCCGGTGGCGCTGAAAAGGTAGTGCGCGTCCCAGTGCGCGCGGCCGGTGGCGCCGTCGGCCTGCACATCGCGCCAATCGAGTTTCCAGACCGATGCACCGCGGGCCTGTGTCCCGGAGCACAGCATCTTCCACATGCCGCCGATTTCGCGCGCGCCGTTCAGCGAGAAGGCTTCGTCGTCGAAACGCGCATCCGGCGCGTAGCACGCGGCCATCGTGTCGGCGTCCAGCCGTGCGAAAGCGCCGTAGAGGCGATGGAGCGTGTCTTCACTGGGCATGCGGCGCATCCTAAGGCCAGCGGGCGCCGCGCCGCGTCATGCTGTTACAGTTGGCAACGAACCTGTTGCATTTCTGCGGAGACCGTCTTATCCATGCGTCACCGAATGGCCCTTCGTTCGTGGCTTGTTGCCGTTTCCCTGCTGGCTCCTCTTGCCTGCGCACAGGCTGAGGGTGTCTGGTCCACCGATCCAGTGAGCCGTTGCCAGGCCTGGAACCCGTCGCCGCAGCCCGATGAGGAGATCCGTTGGCAGGGCGATTGCGTCGACGGCAAGGCGCAGGGCAATGGCACGCTCAGCTATCTGCAGCCCAAGAAACGGGAGGACGACCAGGGCTTCTTCTGGGAGGGGCGTCTGGTGGGCCCGCGGCGGGCGGTCGAGACGGAACTGCCGTCGGGCCGGCAGCTCAGCGCCACCAGCGGCTACAGCATCAGCCAGACCGTGTTGAAGGAGTTCTACGTCCGCACGGAGGCCGACCCGTCCGCGGCGCCGGGCGGTTTCGTCGTGAGGTACTACGAGAACGGGCGCGCTGTCAGCGGCTATCGCGAATCCCTCACTGACAACCGCGAGCGTGCGGCCTACCTGTTGCCGACCGGCCAGGATGAAGATGGCAGGCGGCGCAACGTCGTCTATCTGGCGCGCTACAACGCCGTGTCGGATGCGTGGAGTTCCTGGCCGACGGCCGCCGAGCGCGACGCCCAGAACCTGAACGCCTACGTCGTCATCACGGGCGAGCCGGGCGCCTGGCGCCGCTGGCGCTGTGCCGGCGACGCCTATGACAACTGCCTGCCGCTCTTCGAGCAAAAGCTCGTCGAGGCCGGCCTGGACAGCCTTCCGTCGAAGCGCATGGCCGCGATCGATGCGCGCTGGCAGGCGACCGAACAGGATTACCTGGCACAGCAGAAGTCGCGGGCCGAGCACCAGCAGCTGCTCGTGCAGGCGCCGGCCGACAAGCTCTTCACCTATGCGAGCCGGATGGAGCAGGCGCGCAATTTCGAGTTCGCGCTCGACGCGCTGCGCGCCATCGTCGAACGCTTTCCGAAGAGCTCCTTCTTCAATCTTGCGGCCGCGCGCATGCCGGCGGTGCAGGACAAGCTGACGCAGGAGCAGGATGAGGCGCGACAGGCCAACCGGGCTCAGCAGGCGTCGCAGCAGGCGGCCCAGCAGGCGCAGGCGCGGGAGCAGCGGCAGGCGGTCGATGCGCAGCAGCGTCAGCTCCTCGTGACGCAGCAGCTCGAACAGCGCCGCGTCGCCTGGCGTCAATGCAGTGCGCGCGCGGAGCAGTGCAACACCGACTGCGTGGCCCAGGGCAGCGCGGGCGTCATCGTCGGCCTGGCGGGCCTGGCGAATCCCAAGTCCGTGCGCATGGAGGGCCTGAACGCGATCAACAGCAAGGCGCAGGGCACCTGCCAGCGCTGCGACGCGATCAGGGCCGAGTGCGAAATGCTCAAGCCCTGAGCAGGTCGACCAGACGCTGCAGCGCGTAGTGCACGGTCGCGGCGCGCACGGCGGCGCGGTCGCCGTCGAAGCGCCTGCGCTCGGTGTGCGAACGTCCGTCCACGGACCAGCCGAACCAGACGGTGCCGACGGGCTTGTCCGGCGAGCCGCCGCTTGGCCCCGCCACGCCGGTGACCGACACCGCGACCTGCGCCTTCGAATGCGCGAGTGCGCCCTCGGCCATGGCGCGGGCGACAGGCTCGCTGACCGCGCCATGGGCCGAGATCAGCGCCGCATCGACGCCGAGCAGCTCGGTCTTGGCCTCGTTCGAATAGGTGACGAAGCCGCGTTCGAACCAGTTGCTGGAGCCTGCGAGCTCGGTGCAGGCGCCGGCGATCAGGCCGCCGGTGCAGCTCTCGGCGGTGGCCATCATCCAGCGCCTGTTCTCGAGCAGCCCGGCCAGCGTGCGCACCAGGGTCGGGACGTCCGGGGGGGCGGAGGGTGCTTGCATTTCCATCGTCATCACCTCTCTAGAACCAGGTGCGCCAGGCCGCGATCACGAGGAGCGCGCAGAAGGCGGCGACCAGGTCGTCGAACAGGATGCCGAAGCCTGCCGCGGCCCATCGCATGGCCTCGGGCTGCGTGTCGCGCTGCTTGAACAACTGATCGGCCCAGGCCACCGGGCCCGGCTTGGCGGCATCGAAGTAGCGGAACAGCGCAAAGGCGATGGCCTGCGCCAGCAGGCCGGCGGGCATGACGAGCCAGAGAATGAGCCAGAAGGCGACGATCTCGTCCCAGACCACGCAGGAGGGGTCGGCCACGCCCAGGCGACGCGCTGTGACCGTGCAGGCCCACCAGCCGACCGGCAGCGAGACGAGGATGAGCCAGCCGATCGCAGCGGTGGACAGCCAGTGTTGCATGATCAGGTAGGCGGCCCAGCCCCACAGCGTGCCTACCGTGCCCGGCGCCCAGCGCGGCAGCCCGGAGCCGAAGCCCATCGCGAGGAGGTGCGCGGGATGCGCGAACATGAAACGGGCCGTCGGGCGGCGTGGAGCCGTGGGCGGCATCGCGGGGGGAGAAGCGGCATCTTGCATCAGGGCAGGAGTGTCGCGTATTCGGGGGGCGCGGTGTCCGAGAGCCGGCGCCTCACCGGGATGCTGCGCGCTGCCCGGAGGGGACGAGGCGCTTGCCGGGGCCGCTCAGGCGGGATGGAAATGCTGCTCGATGCGCTGGGCGACCGCCCGGGGCTGCCTGCGCAGGGCTTCGGTGTCGCAGGCACCGAGGAACAGGCCCTCGAAGTTGAGCTCGACGCGCGAGAAGTAGGAGCCGAGCAGGCCGCCGGCATCCAGGACACAGCGCTCGAGCGACGGGAAGTTGCGGCCGGCATCCTGCGCAGAGTCACCATGGCTACCATGGGCGCTGATGCGGTACGAGTAGGCGCTCGGGCCGACGCGGTGGATTTCGATCAGGGGCTTCATGCGGCGCTGCGAAAGCGGGGAGGGTCCGGGAACAGGTCAGCCCATGATCCTCGCGTCCCGGGCGCCGGCCGTAAATAGTCCAATCAGACTGCCGGATCTTCGCGGAGAATCCCCGTTCGATGCTGCCGGCCCGAATTCTCCTCATTGACGACCACGCTCTCTTCCGCTGCGGGTTGCGCATGGTACTGGCGTCAGGCATCGAGTCCGCGCAGATCGCGGAGGCGCCGTCCCTCGAGGAGGCCCTGCGCGGCGATGTTTTCGATCCGACGCTGGTGCTGCTCGACATCCAGCTGCGCGGTCTCAATGGACTCGACGGCATCGCGCTGGTGAAGCGCAAGTGGCCGCAGGCCGCGGTGGTGATTCTTTCCTCCGATACCAGCGCACAGAATGTGCGCAAGGCCCTCGCGCACGGGGCGGCGGCCTTCGTCTCGAAGGCGGATTCGGCCGACAACATCCTCGGGGTGATCGAGCAGCTGCGGCGAGGCCTGCCGGTGCCCGCCGGCGCGCTCGCGTCGACGCAGATCGTCCTGGACGATGCGGCCCGTCCGCTTCTCACGCCGCGCCAGTGCGAGGTGCTGGACCTGCTCTGCCAGGGGCTGTCGAACAAGGCCATCGGGCGGCGGCTGAGCCTGTCGGAGAACACGGTGCGCGGGCATGTGCAGGCAGTGCTGGTGGCGCTGCAGGTGTCGAGCCGTTCCGAAGCGAGCTTCGTCGCCCGCCGAAAAGGGCTGGTCGCCTGATGAGCGAGTTTCTGCGCCTCGTCGACGGGCGCGCGCTGGTCGAGCAGTTGCGGCTGCAGGTCGGCAATGTCGGCGCTTCCGTCATACCGACGCTGGTGATCGCGCTCCTGTTGGTGCAGATGCTGTCGAACGACAGCAATGCCTCGACGCTGCGCATCTGGTGCGCCGTCGTGATCCTCATCAAGCTCTTCTGCGCCTGGGATGCCCGGCGCACGCTCGCGTCGGTCATCACCGTCGAGCGGGCGCGCCGGCTGGTCGCATGGCAGATGCTGCTCAATGCCGTCGATGCGGCGGCCTGGGGGGCTCTGGCCTGGATCACGCTGGGGTCGAGCACGGTGGCCGGGAGCATCCTCGTGATGGCGGTGCTCGCCGGCTCGGCGGGCAGTTCGATGTCCTCGTTGGCGCCGGTGCTGCCGGTGTTCATCGTGTTCGGCACCGTGGAGCTGGCCGTCGTCGGTCCGAGGCTCTGGACCCTCGGCGACCCGGCGTACAACGGGCTCGCCGTGGCCTGCGTGCTCTATGTCGTGATGCTGGCCGGCCAGGCGCGCAACACCTCGCGCGCGGCACGCGCGGCGATCGCCCTGCGTTTCGAGAACCTCGACCTGATCGAGCGCCTTCGTGTCGAGACCGAGCATGCGCAGATCGCGCACCAGAAAGCCGAGCAGGCCAACGTCGCCAAGTCCCGCTTTCTCGCCGCGGCGAGCCACGACCTGCGCCAGCCCATCCATGCGCAGGGCCTGTTCCTGGAAGTGATGGCCCGCGGCAAGCTGTCCGCCGCGCAATACGACGCACTGGCGAATGCGCGCGCCACCTGGCACGCCTCCGCCGAAATGCTGGACACCTTGCTCGATTTCTCGCGCATCGAGGCCGGCGTGGTCGAGCCGCAGACGCAGGCCTTCCGCCTGCAGCCGCTGCTCAACAAGATCGAGAACGAACTGGCGCCGCAGGCCGACGCCAAGGGCATCGTCTATCGTTCGCGGGACACCCATGTGACCGTGCATTCGGATCCGGCGCTGGTGGCGCTGATCCTGCGCAACCTGGTGTCCAACGCGATTCGCTACACGGACCGTGGAGGGGTGCTCGTGGCCTGCCGCAAGCGCGGCAACGAGGCGGTGCTGGAGGTGTGGGACAGCGGCATCGGCATCGAGCCGGAGCAGCATGGCGACATCTTTCGCGAGTTCCATCAGCTGGGCAACGCGGAGCGCGATCGCCGCAAGGGCCTGGGCCTTGGACTGGCCATCGCGCGAGGGATCACCGAAGCGCTGGGCCATCGCCTGTGGCTGGTGTCGGAGCCGGGCCGCGGGAGCGTCTTCCGGCTCTCATTGCCCATCTCGCAGACCCGCGTCGCGGATGCCGACGCCACCGTCGTGCCCAGCCCCGCGCGACTTTTCGACATGCGCGTGCTGGTGATCGACGACGACGAATCGGTGCGCGCCGCCATGCGCCAGCTCCTGACGGCGTGGGGCTGCGAATGCGACGCGGCCGACTCGATCGAGGATGCGCAGGCGTTGGCGAGGCTGAACCGGCCGGGCCTCGTCATCAGCGACTACAGGCTGCGCGGGCAGCGCACCGGCGCCGAGGCGATCGCGACGCTGCGCGACGAATTCGGGTCGCGCCTGCCGGCGCTCCTGATCACCGGCGACACGGCGCCGCAGCGCCTGCGCGAAGCCAGCGCCACCGGCGTGCCGCTCTTGCACAAGCCGGTCTCGCCCGACCAGCTGTATCACGGATTGACCAACGTGCTGAACGAGGCCGACATCGATCCGGCCGTCGCGCCTGCCGGTCCCGCATCCGCATCCGAAAGGCCGGTCAGCGAAGCCGCCTGATCAGCCGAAGTGATCGAAGGCGCTGAAGCGCCGGGACAAGGCCGTCCCCTTCGAATCGACGAGACGCAGGCCGGGTGCTTCCTCGATCCGGCCGATGCGCGCGACCGGCGTCGCACTGGCGCGCGCCGCCTGCTCGACCGCTTCGCGCGCCGAGACAGGCGCGGTGAACGCCAGCTCGTAGTCGTCTCCGCCGGCCAGCGCGCACTTGCGCTGCGTCTCGAGGTCCGGCCCGGCGCTGGCGGCGTGCGGATCGGCCAGCACGGCCAGCCGGCGCGTCGCCGCGTCCGCGTCGAGCTGCGCGCCGACAGCGCTGGCCTGGAGGATGTGGCCGAGGTCGCCGACCAGCCCGTCGCTGATGTCGATCGCCGAAGTCGCGATGCCGCGCAGTGCCAGGCCGAGCGCGACCCGGGGCGTGGGCAATTCCATGCGGCGGCGCGCGATCTCGAACAGCTCCGCCGGCAGAGCCAGCGTGCCACGGAAGACTTCGAGCGCGAGCCGTGCATCGCCGAGCGTGCCGCTGACCCAGATGTCATCGCCCGACCGGGCGCCCGAGCGCAGCAGCGCGGCGCCGGCTGGCACTTCGCCGAAGACGGTGATGCAGATGTTGAGCGGCCCGCGCGTGGTGTCTCCGCCGACGAGTTCGCAGTCATGCGCGTCCGCGAGCGCGAGCATGCCGCGCGAGAAGCCTTCGAGCCATGGCTCGTCCACCGCGGGCAGAGACAGTGCCAGCGTGAACGCCAGCGGCTTCGCGCCGCAGGCCGCGAGATCGCTCAGATTGACTGCCAGCGCCTTGTGCCCGAGCCGCGCCGGGTCCACCGTGGACAGAAAGTGCACGCCCTCGACCAGCATGTCGCACGACACCGCGAGCTGCATGCCCGCAGCCGGCGCAAGCAGCGCGCAATCGTCACCCACGCCGAGCGGCGAACGCCGCACCGGCCGCGTGAAATACCGTGCAATCAGATCGAACTCACCCATCCCGTCACCTCCTCGGCGCCACGCGCAACCCACCTAGCCTTTCATGCTGCTGCGGAAACGCAGCGCAGCCTGGCGCACGACCTCGGCCAGCAGGCGCTCCCGGCCCTGCCGTTCGCGTAGCCAGCGCGCATCGTTGCGGTTTGCCTCCACGCTGGTGCGCAGTTCGGCCATCCCCTGCGTGGCATTGAGTGCTTCGCAGTGCCATTCGAGCTGGGTCATGGTCATCAGGATGTGATCGCGCAGGGGCATGTGCTCGCCGGTGGCCGGATCGACGTAGATGGCGTCGAGTCCGAAGCGGCAGGCCTGGAAACGGTTGTAGGTGTAGACAAGGTAGTCGTCCTCGACCGGCGTGAAGGGTTGCTCCTGCAGGAACCAGGCAGCGAGCGATTGCACGTAACCGGCCAGCGCGGCCGCACGTTCGACCGTCAGGGGCGTGTCGAACACGCGGATCTCGATGGTGCCGAATTCCGGCTTGGGCCGGATGTCCCAGTAGAAGTCCTTCATGCTGCGCACGACGCCGGTGCGGGTCATGCGCAGGAAGTAGTTCTCGAACTCCTTCCACGACAGCGTGAACGGGGCGCGGCCCGAGAGCGGAAAGGCGAACACCGAATTCAGCCGCGCCGAGTCGAACTGCGTGTCCTGCCCCTGCACGAAGGGCGAGGAGGCCGACAGGGCGATGAAGTGAGGGATGTAGCGCGACATGCGGTGCAGCATCAGCAGGGCCGCGTCCGCATCCGGACAGCCGATGTGCACGTGCTGTCCGAAGATGGTGAACTGCTTCGACAGGTAGCCGTAGAGCTCGGAGAGTTCGCGAAAGCGCGGCTTGTCGTAGATGCGTCGCTCGTGCCACTGCTGGAAGGCGTGCGTGCCGCCGCCGACCACGGCGATGTTGAGCTTGTCGGCGTTCCGGACCAGCGCATCGCGGATCGGCGTGAGCTGCTCGATCACGTCCTGCGCCGAATGGCAGACGCCGGTGGAGATCTCGATCATGCTCGAGGTCATTTCGGGCACCACGCTGCCGGGCAAGGGTGTCTGCGCCATCAGCCGCAGCATGTCCTCGGCGTAGGGGGCGAGGTCGTAGTCGTGGGTGTTGACCAGCTGCAGCTCGAGTTCGACGCCCAGGGACAGTGCCACGGACTTGTTGAAGCGTTCCAGCGCAACCTCGCGGCTGGCGCGCCCGTGCGTGTCGGTCGTTCGCGTGTTCATCGCTGCGTGTCCTCCACCGTGCCGAAAGCCTCCGGCCGCCAGGGCTTGCTGCTTTCGCCGGCGCCATGGATGGCGATGGTGGCGATGACCGCCCCGAGCACTTCCATCAGGAGGATGGCCGGCAGCGCGATCTGCGTGATCATGGTCCCCAGCAGCGGTGAGGCGGTGACGAAGCTGGAGGCGATCAGCAGCGCGATCGACGACAGGGGCGACATGGCGCAGCCGACCCAGAAGGACTGCTTCCAGCTCGCGCCGGTGCCCGGATTGGCGATCGCGACGCCGGCGATCTTGGCGAATGCGCGCACGCCGATCAGCGCCAGCACCACGCTGGCGATCGGCAGGCTCCAGTCGGCCTGCGCGGCGACGATCGAGACCAGCACGAACATCAGCATCGTGAGCAGGGAGGCCGCCGTGCCGAGCTGGCGCGGCCAGGTCCAGGGCTTGGGATTCAGCGCCTTGAGCAGCACGCCGCCGATCAGGGCCGCGAGTGGCGCGGAGCCGCCCAGGTGCGCCGCCATCGCCGCGCCGGCGGCGATGATCGCGAGCAGCAGGATCGAGGTGTTTTCGCTGGTGGGGCTCATGACGCGCAGCGCCGAGCGCAGCGCCAGCGCCATCAGTGCCCCGACGACGAAGGACAGGCCCAGCACCACGGCCACCGGAAAGAGCTTCTGCAGCAGCCCGGACGGCGCGTGTTCGATCATTCCCGCCTGCGCATAGCCCAGGGCCAGCGCGTAGAAGGTGTTGAGCGTCGCCAGCGTCATGGCGCGTTCGGTCACGGGGCCGGAGGCGCGCGTGTCGATGATCACGCGGCTGAGCACCGCCGGCGAGGCAACCACCGCCATCAGCGCGACCGGGTTCGCCACAGGGTCCGGCACGTCCAGCGCGTGCAGCGTCCAGAAGACGCCGAAATAGGTGAGTGCCGATTCGAGCAGGCTCTGCACGAGCACCATCGGGTTGTGCCGGAACCACCGCACGGGCAGGCGGCCGCCGGCTTCGAACAGCACGATCGCCACGCCCAGTTCGACCAGGAAGAGGCTGATGCCCTCCAGCGGCCACATGGAGCCTTCGAAGCCGGCGAAGCCGACCACGGTGCCGACCACCGAATAGCCGACCACCTTGGGCATGCCGATATAGCGTTGAACGAGGTGGCCGGCCGCGGCGGCGGCGGCCAGCAACAGCGACCACTGGACCGTCGGCAGCCCGGCCGATGGCCGCAGCCATTCGGACCAGAAGCCCAGAAGATCATTCGGCAGGATAGGCGTCATCAAGCGAACAGGAACTCGACCGGCGAACCGGTCCAGGCAAAACCTCCAGAGCGCACAAGGCGTTCATGGCGCGAAGAAGGAAGTCGTGCGCGGCAGGCTCAGTGCAGCACGCGCGAGGCGGGAATGTCTCCCGCGTCGACTTCCAGCAGGAACAGGGGGATGGGCACGTCGAAGCGCTCGCCCCGTTCGGTCACGATGAAGAAACTGCCGCGCATGGTACCGCTGGGTGCCTGCAGCCGACAGCCGCTGCTGTAACGGAAGGACTCTCCCGGCGCGAGGAGCGGCTGCTGCCCGACCACGCCCAGGCCCTTGACCTCCTGCACCGCGCCGGACGCGTCGTCGATGATCCAGTGCCGCGCGATGAGCTGCGCGGACACCTCGCCGTTGTTCACCACCGTCACGGCGTAGGCGAAGGTATAGACCCCGTCTTCGGGCGAAGACTGGTCGGGCAGGAAACGAGGCACGACCTGCACGGTCATCGGGAAGCTGGACATCCGTGGCATGGTAACGGATCGGTTCGCGCGTCTGCCCTGCGACAATCCGGGCCCATGAATCGCCAGTTCCGTATCGCTCCTTCCATTCTTTCGGCCGACTTCGCGCGCCTGGGCGCCGAGGTGAGCGACGTGATCGCCGCCGGCGCCGACTGGATCCACTTCGACGTCATGGACAACCACTACGTGCCGAACCTGACCTTCGGCCCGATGGTCTGCCAGGCACTCAGGCCGCACGCCAGGACCGCCGACGGCAGGCCGGTGCCCATCGACGTGCATCTCATGATCGAGCCGGTCGATGCGCTGGCCGCGGCCTTCGCGGAGGCAGGCGCCGACTACATCAGCTTCCATCCGGACGCCTCGCCGCATGTGCACCGCAGCATCCAGGCGATCAAGGCGGCGGGATGCAAGCCGGGACTGGTGTTCAACCCGGGCGCGGGTCTGGAGCCGCTGGACTGGGCGATCGACGACATCGACCTGATCCTGATCATGAGCGTCAATCCCGGCTTCGGCGGCCAGAGCTTCATCGATTCGGCGCTGCGCAAGATCGAGCTCGCGCGCAAGCGCATCGAGGCGAGCGGCCGCGACATCCGGCTCGAAGTCGACGGTGGCATCAAGGTCGAGAACATCGCGCGAGTCGCCAGCGCCGGCGCGGACACCTTCGTCGCCGGCAGCGCCATCTTCAACGCCAAGGACTACGCGGCCGTCATCGCGGCAATGCGGGCCCGGCTGCAAGGCGCGGCGCAAGCCTGACACGCCGCCCCGCGGCCGTTGTCGACGCCGGTGCGTTGTAGGATTGCCGGCCCATGACCACCGGCCCACGCACCGAGACCTTCGTTGGCGACATGCTCCGCATCCACGGCTTCGCGGCCCTGGGGCCGGGCCCGCGCCTGATCGTGCTGGGGGGAGTGCATGGCGACGAGACCTGCGGGACCGTGGCGATCGAGCGCACGCTGGCGGACCTGGACAGCGGCGCACTGCAATTGCTGCGCGGCCAGCTGACGATGGTGCCGGTGTCGAATCCGCTGGCGCGCCGCCTCGGCCGGCGCGAGGGCGAGCGAAACCTCAATCGCCTGTTCCGTCCGACCCGCGCCGGTGCGCAGCCCGCGGATTACGAAGCCCGCATCACCGACCTGCTTTGCCCCCTGCTCGATCGGCATGAGGTGCTGCTCGACCTGCATTCCTTCCAGAGCGCGGGCGAGGCCTTCGCGATGATCGGTCCGCGCGACAACAGCGGGACGCTCGAGCCCTTCTCCCGCGCTTACGAGGAGGGCCAGCTCGCATTGCACCTGCGCACGTCGCGGGTGGTCGAGGGCTGGCTGGATGTCTACGCGGCGGGCGTCGCGAAGCGTGCGGCCGGATGGCCCGTCGACGACGACGCGCTGGCTTTCGGCCGCGGCACCAACGAATACATGCGAAGCCGCGGCGGCTACGGCGTCACGCTCGAATGCGGGCAGCATGAGGACCCGGCCGCGCCCGAGCTTGCCTATGCGGCCATCCGCGCCGCGCTGCGGCTGCTGGGAATGATCGCGCCTGATGCGGGCGTGCCGGCGCCTGCGTCGCCCTCGGTGCTGCGGCTGGTCAGCGTGACCGATCGCCTGCATGAGGAAGACCGATTCGTTCGCGAATGGGCGACCTTCGATCCGGTCGCGCGCGGCGAGCCCATCGGCATCCGTGCCGACGGCACGACCGTGCATGCCGAGCGCGACGGCTTCATCGTGTTCCCGAATGCCGCCGCATTGCCGGTGGCCGAGTGGTTCTACTTCGCGGTGAACAGCGACCGCGACCTGGCGCGGCCGGGGCCGTCGGCCTGAGCCTTCGGGCAAGCGCACCGCGCGACGATCGGCTCAGCCTCGGCGGGTGGCGATCAGCGGGCGCACGTCCGGTGCATCCACGCGCGGCCGGTCGGCCTCGACGGCCGCGAGCGGCTCCACTTCCTTCATGCTGGCGAGGCTGCGGCGCGTGAGGTCCTGGTAGGTGCGCGTGCCCTCGAGCTTCCACGCCACTTCCTGATCGCTCAACTCACGCATCACCTTCGCCGGCACTCCCGCAGCGAGCGAACGCGCCGGTATGCGCTTGCCTGCGGGCACGAAGGCGCAGGCCGCGAGGATGGCGGCTTCGCCGACTTCCGCCTCGTCCATGACGACCGCATTCATTCCCACGAGTGCGTCGCGGCGCACCACGCAACTGTGCAGGACTGCGCCGTGGCCGATGTGGCCGTTTTCTTCCACGATCGTGTCCTGTGCCGGAAAGCCGTGAATCACGCAGGTGTCCTGCACGTTGGAGCCGCGCTCCAGCACGATCCGGCCGAAGTCGCCGCGCAGTACCGCGCAGGGTCCCACGTAGCACTGCGGCCCGACGATGACGTCGCCGATCAGCACGGCAGTCGGGTGGACATAGGCGCTCGGGTCAATGACCGGCACCACTCCTTCGATCGAATAGCAAGGCAAGGCGGACCTCCATGTGGGGTGAGGGGGATGCAAGGGTTAACCCTGAAAAGTCAGGCTTGCAATCGGCAATCGCCCATCCTATGATTAACCGACCGGTCGGTCAACTTTGTGTTGCAAGCGTCGAGGCGCCCAGAAAAGGCGGCTTCGCCGACCCGCCCGAGTTTCCGTTCGCGCTTCGATTTCCGCCACTACATTGCCTGGAGACACGCTTGCCTGACTCTCTCGTCCTTGCTGCGCGCGACGCATCGGTCCTGACACTGACCCTCAATCGTCCCGCCGCGCTCAACAGCTTCACCCAGGACATGCACGCGCAATTGCGCACCGCGCTGGACGCCGCCGCCGCCGATACGCAGGTGCGCTGCGTCGTCATCACCGGTGCGGGCCGCGGCTTCTGCGCCGGCCAGGACCTGGCCGATCCCATGGTCGCGCCCTCCCCGCCCGGCGAAGCGCCGAAGGACCTGGGCCGCACCATCGACCTGCTCTACAAGCCGCTGGTCCAGCGCCTGAAGTCCATGCCGGTTCCGGTGATCGCCGCCGTCAACGGCGTGGCGGCGGGTGCCGGCGCCAACCTCGCTCTCAATTGCGACCTGGTCCTGGCCGCCCAGTCGGCGAGCTTCATCCAGGCCTTCGCGAAGATCGGCCTCGTGCCCGACACGGGCGGCACCTGGCTGCTGCCGCGCATCGTCGGCCGCCAGCGTGCCCTCGGCCTGGCCCTCCTGGGCGACAAGCTGAGTGCCGCGGACGCCGAGCGCATGGGCCTGATCTGGAAGTGCGTCGACGACGCCGCCCTCGCCGACGAGGCGCGCAAGCTCGCCGAGCGCCTCGCCGCCATGCCGGTCAAGGCCCTGGCCGCCACGCGCCGCGCCATCGACGCCGCGCAGCACCTCACGCTCGACCAGGCGCTCGACGAGGAAGCCTCGATCCAGTCGGAACTCGGCCGCGCGCACGACTACCTCGAAGGCGTGGCCGCCTTCTCCGCGAAGCGCGCGCCCCGGTTCACCGATCGCTGAGCCCCCCATGTCCTCCGCCGCCCCTTCCCCCCGCAGCCCGCAGCAGCTCGCCGAGCACGTGCGTGACCGCATGTTCGCCAGCGACCGCGCAACCCGCCACCTCGGCATGGAGGTCCTCGAGATCTCCCCCGGGTGCGCGACCGTCACGATGACCGTGCGCGACACCATGCTCAACGGCCACGACACCTGCCACGGCGGCCTCATCGCCGCCCTGGCCGATTCCGCCTTCGCCTTCGCCTGCAATTCGTACAACGAACTCACGGTGGCCTCGAGCTTCTCGATCGACATCGTCGCGCCCGCGCGGCTTGGCGACGTGCTTACCGCCCGCAGCGTCGAGGTCTCCAAGGCCGGACGCACCGGCGTCTACGACAGCGAAGTCACCAACCAGAAAGGGGAGCGCGTCGCCTTCTTTCGCGGCCGCTCCTACACCCTCAAGGGCAAGCCTGCGGTAGCCGACTGACCCGCCATCTCCGAGGAAACACATACATGCCCGTGAAACAACCCGCCCCCGGCGACCTGGCGCCCATCGAAACCGCCAGCCGCGACGAAATCCAGGCCCTCCAACTCGAGCGCCTGCGCTGGACCCTCCAGCATGCCTACGACAACGTGCCGCACTACCGCAAGGCCTTCGACGAGAAGGGCGTGCATCCCGCCGACCTGAAGCAGCTCTCGGACCTCGCCAAGTTCCCCTTCACCGGCAAGAAGGACCTGCGCGACAACTACCCCTTCGGCCTGTTCGCCGTGCCGCGCCAGCAGGTGTCGCGCATCCATGCGTCCTCCGGCACCACCGGCAAGCCCACCGTGGTCGGATACACCAAGAAGGACATCGACAACTGGGCCGAACTGGTCGCGCGCTCGATCCGCGCCGCCGGTGGCCGCGCGGGCGACATCGTGCATGTGGCCTACGGCTACGGTCTCTTCACCGGCGGCCTGGGCGCGCACTACGGCGCCGAGCGCGCCGGCTGCACCGTGATCCCGATGTCCGGCGGCCAGACGGAAAAGCAGGTCCAGCTCATCCGCGACTTCCAGCCCGACATCATCATGGTCACGCCGAGCTACATGCAGGTGATCATCGAGGAATTCGTGCGCCAGGGACTGGACCCGGGCGAATGCTCGCTCAAGGTCGGCATCTTCGGCGCCGAGCCCTGGACCGAGGCCATGCGCCGCGAGATCGAAGGCAAGGCCGGCATCGACGCGGTCGACATCTACGGCCTGTCGGAAGTCATGGGCCCGGGCGTCGCGAGCGAATGCATCGAGACCAAGGATGGCCCGGTGATCTGGGAAGACCATTTCTATCCCGAGATCATCGATCCCGACACCGGTGAAGTCCTGCCCGACGGTTCCGAAGGCGAACTCGTCTTCACCTCGCTCACCAAGGAAGCGCTGCCCATCATCCGCTACCGCACGCGCGACCTCACGCGCCTGCTGCCGCCCACCGCGCGCGCGTTCCGACGCATGGGCAAGATCGTCGGCCGCTCCGACGACATGCTGATCATCCGCGGCGTCAACGTCTTCCCGACGCAGATCGAGGAGATCGTGCTCCAGCATCCCAAGCTCTCGGGCCAGTACCAGATCCACGTGAGCCGCGACGGCCTGCTCGACACGGTCGAAGTCCACTGCGAACTGCAACCCGCCGCCTCCAGCGTCGCCGCGGAGGAACTGCGCGAGATCACGCAGTGGCTGCAGCATCGCATCAAGACGCTGGTCGGCATCTCGACGCACGTCTCGGTCTTCTCGCCCGAAACCATTGAACGCACGCTCACCGGCAAGGCCCGGCGCGTGATCGACAAACGACCCCACTGAGGCCACGCGCCCGAAAGGAAGCTCCATGTATACCCAGGCGATGGATACCGCCGGCAAGGAAGACGATGGCCGCAAGGCCGTGCGCTCCGCCGAGGACATGCAACTCGAACAGCGCTTCGACGCCCGCATCGATGCCGGCGACTTCATCGAAGCCAAGGACTGGATGCCCGACCACTACCGCAAGACACTCGTGCGGCAGATCAGCCAGCACGCGCATTCGGAGATCGTCGGCATGCTGCCCGAGGGCAACTGGATCACCCGCGCACCCACGCTCAAGCGCAAGGCCATCCTGCTGGCCAAGGTCCAGGACGAAGGCGGCCATGGCCTCTACCTCTACTCGGCCGCCGAGACCCTCGGCACCTCGCGCGACCAGATGATCGACGCGCTGCACACCGGCCGCGCCAAGTACAGCTCCATCTTCAACTACCCCACGCTGACCTGGGCCGACGTCGGCACCATCGGCTGGCTCGTGGACGGCGCGGCGATCATGAACCAGGTGCCGATCTGCCGCTGCTCGTACGCGCCCTATGCGCGCGCCATGATCCGCATCTGCCGCGAGGAGAGCTTCCACCAGCGCCAGGGCTTCGATGCGCTGCTGGTCATGATGCAGCAGGGCACCGAAGCGCAGAAGGCGATGGTGCAGGACTCCATCAATCGCTGGTGGTGGCCCTCGATCATGATGTTCGGCCCGCCGGACGACCAGTCGCCCAACTCGGCGCAGTCGATGCGCTGGGGCATCAAGCGCGTCTCCAACGACGAGCTGCGCGCCAAATTCATCGACGCGACCGTCGAGCAGGCCAAGGTCCTCGGCGTCACCCTGCCGGACCCCGACCTCAAGTGGAACGAAGAGCGCCAGCACTACGACCACGGCCCCATCGACTGGAGCGAGTTCTGGCGCGTCGTCGGCGGCGACGGCCCCTGCAACCGCGAACGCCTGCGCGCCCGCGTCAAGGCCTGGGACGACGGCGCCTGGGTGCGCGAAGCCGCACTCGCACATGCCGCACGCAGCGGCGAAGCCCCGCGCCTGGCGGCCTGAGCCCCGTCGAGCGCACCGACCGTATTCACCGAATTCAAGGAACACGACATCATGAGCACCGCCACGCCAGCACCCGCCACCGAATGGCCCCTGTGGGAGGTCTTCGTGCGCAGCAAGTCCGGTCTGGACCACAAGCACTGCGGCAGCCTGCACGCCGCCGACCCGAAGATGGCCATCCAGATGGCGCGCGATGTCTACACGCGCCGCCAGGAAGGCACCAGCGTGTGGGTCGTGCGCTCCGACGACATCGTCGCCAGCGATCCGGGCGACAAGGACATGTACTTCGACCCGATGGAGGACAAGGTCTATCGCCATCCCACCTTCTATCGGCTGCCGGGCTCGGTCGACCACATGTAAGCAGCGACTGGAACTGACATGCAAGGCTCCATCGCCATCGACCACACGCCGTCCGTGCAGTACCTCCTGCGTATCGGCGACACCTGCCTGATCCTCGCACAGCGCATTTCCGAGTGGAGCGGTCACGCACCCATCCTGGAAGAGGACATCGCCATGTCCAACATGGCGCTCGACCTCATCGGCCAGGCCCGCGCGGTGCTCACCCGCGCCGGCCAGCTCGAAGGCCGTGGCCACGACGAGGACCAACTCGCCTTCCTGCGCGATGAGCGCGACTATCGCAACCTCACGCTCGCGGAACTGCCGCGCGGCGACTTCGCCTTCACCGTCGTGCGCAATGCGATGGCCGCCACGCTCCTGAGGCTGCTCTGGGAACGCCTCGCGGAGTCGTCCGACGCCGAACTCGCCGGCATCGCCGGCAAGGCGGTCAAGGAAGCGCGCTACCACCAGCAGCATGCCGCCGACTGGCTGGTGCGCCTGGGCGACGGCACCGACGAATCGCGCCGGCGCGTCGTGCGCGCGCTCGACGAACTGTGGCTCTACGTGCCCGAACTCTTCGAATCGGATGCCGTCGACGAAGCCGCCGCGGCCGCCGGCCTCGGCCCGCGCTGGGCCGACCTCAAGACAGCCTGGTCCGCCGACATGCGCGCCATGCTCGACGAGGCCACACTGGCCGAGCCGAAGGAGGCCGCCTTCCGCAGCACCGGCAAGCACGGCGTGCACAGCGAACACATGGGCTTCATCCTGGCCGAGATGCAGTATCTGCAGCGCGCCTACCCCGGAGGCGTGTGGTGAACACTGCCGCCGTCGCCGGCACGCCGGGCGGGCCGCGCACGGAGCATGCCTGGGAGGTGCTCTCGACCGTGCTCGATCCCGAAGTGCCCGCGCTGTCGGTGCGCGACCTGGGCATCGTGCGCGACGTGATCGAGCACGAGGACCGGCTGGAGATCGTGCTCACGCCCACCTACTCCGGCTGTCCGGCTACCGAGGTGATCGAGCGCGACGTGCTCGATGCCGTCGAACGCGCCGGCCTCGGCCCCGCCTACGTCACCCTGCGTCGCGCGCCGGCATGGACCACCGACTGGATCAGCGCCGAAGGCCGCCGCAAGCTTTTCGAATATGGCATCTCGCCGCCCGGGCCTGTCGCCGCGGACGGCGCCGTGCCCATCCGCATCTTCGGACGCAAGAGCGACCCGACGATCGTCTGCCCGCGCTGCGGAAGCAAGAACACCGAGCGCCTGTCGGCCTTCGGCTCGACCGCCTGCAAGTCGCTCTACCGCTGCGTGAGTTGCCGGGAACCCTTCGAGCATTTCAAGGCGATATGACGAACACCCCCAGGCTGCGCGCACTGCGTGTCGCTACGCCAACCCCCTCAAGGGGGCAACACCGGCGGACCGGCGGAGCCGGTCTGCGGTGTTTCTGGCATTCCCCCGGCTGCGGGGGGGCGATGGAGCGTTGAGCATGGCATCCCTACGAATCGAATCAACCAGCCGCCAGGTGCGGCACATTCAAGCCGAGCACTGATATGAGCGTCATGTTCCATCCCCTGCGCGTGCGTACCGTCACGCCCGACACCGAGGAGGCGGTCGTCGTCTCCTTCGACGTGCCTGAAGACCTGCGCCAGGTCTTCGGCTTCACCCAGGGTCAGTACCTCACCCTGCGCAAGGAGATCGACGGCCAGGATCTGCGCCGTTCCTATTCGATCTGCGCCGGCGTCGACGATGCCGAGCTGCGCGTGGGCGTGCGCAAGGTCAAGGGCGGTGTGTTCTCGAACTGGATCAACGAACGGCTGCAGCCCGGCGACACCATCAACGTGATGGCGCCGCAGGGGCGCTTCTTCGTGCCGATCGATCCCACGGCCCAGCGTCATCACGTGGGCGTCGTGGGCGGCAGCGGCATCACGCCGATCCTGTCGATCATGAAGACCGTTCTCGCGCGCGAGCCGCAATCGCAATTCACGCTCATCTACGGCAACCGCAGGCTGCAGTCCACCATGTTCAAGGAAGAGCTGGAGGACCTGAAGAACCGCTACATGAGCCGGCTGGTGCTGCACCATGTGTTCTCGGACGAGCCCACGGATGCCCCCCTGAACATGGGCCGCATGAACCGCGACAAGATCGGCGATTTCCTGCGCACCGTGGTGCCCGCGGGCGGTATCGACCATGCCTACATCTGCGGCCCCTTCCAGATGAACGACGAGGCCGAGGCCGCCCTGCTGGCGGCCGGTGTGCCCGAGGACCGCATCCACATCGAGCGCTTCGGCGTCGCGACGCCTGAAGGCGCGCCCGTGGGCGCCGTCATCCACGAGGCCCGGCCCGGCGACGCCGAGGTCTCGCACGTGGTGATCGTGCGCGACGGCCTGCAGCGCGAGATCGAATTCCGCAAGGACCAGCCCAGCATCCTCGACTGCGCGTCCGCCGCCGGGCTTGAAGTACCCTACTCGTGTACCTCCGGCGTCTGCGGAACCTGCCGCGCCAAGGTGCTCGAAGGCAAGGTGCGCATGGAGCGCAACTTCGCACTCGACAAGAACGAGGTGGCGGCGGGCTTCGTGCTCACCTGCCAGGCGCATCCGCTCACCGAGCGCGTGGTGCTGTCCTTCGATGAACGTTAAAGAAGAAAAGCGAGCAAGCACCCATGGCCCGAGGACGCTCCCCCGGTTACGACGACCAGCGCGAGATGATCCTCGAGCGCGCCGCGCTGCTGTTCGCGAACCGGGGCTATCCCGCCACGTCCATGAACCAGGTGGCGGAAGCCTGCGGCGTCTCGAAGGCCTTGCTCTACCACTACTACCGCGACAAATACAGCCTGCTCGTCAGCATCGCGGAAGACCATGTCTCGCGCCTCGAAGGCCTGGTGGCCGACGTTGAGCAGCAGAAGCTCGACGCCGATGCCCACATGCGGGAGCTCATCCGCCGCTTCGTGCAGGAGTACGCAGGTGCGCGCCACGCGCATCGCGTGCTCACGGAAGACGTCAAGTTCCTCGAGCCCGAGGACCGTCAGCGCGTGCTCGACACCGAACGCACCGTGGTCGCCGGTTTCGCGCGCGCGGTGCTCGCCCTGCGGCCGGACCTCGAGGAAGCCGCGCTCGCCAAGCCGCTGACCATGCTTCTGTTCGGCATGATCAACTGGATGTTCATCTGGATGCGGCCGGACGGCGCGCTCGACTATGACGCCATGGCGCCCGTGGTCGCCGACCTGTTCCTCGGCGGGCTGCCGGCGGTCAAGCTGCCGCAGCGCGCCGCGCCGCTCGAAGCCTGAGGCGAGGCGCCGCCGGCAAGGCATGATTCTGTTTTCATCAACCAAGCAACAACGGAGACACTGAATGAAATTCCTGAAACCCGTCGCGATCGTCGTCGCCCTGCTGGCCTGCGGCCTCGCGCAGGCCGACATCAACGTGGGCGTCACCGTCTCGGCCACCGGCCCCGCGGCTTCGCTCGGCATCCCCGAGAAGAACACCATCTCGCTCATGCCCAAGTCCATCGGCGGGCAGAAGGTCAACTACATCGTCCTCGACGACGCGAGCGACACCACCGCGGCCGTGAACAACACGCGCAAGCTGATCACCGAGAACAAGGTCGACATCATCCTCGGCTCGACCGTCACGCCCAATGCGCTGGCCATGATCGACGTGGCCGCCGAAAGCCAGACGCCCGTGATCTCCATGGCTGCCTCCGCGCGCATCGTCGAACCCATGGATCCGAAGCGCCGCTGGGTCTTCAAGACGCCGCAGAACGACATCATGATGTCGCTCGCGATCGCCGAACACATGGCGGCCAACGGCGTCAAGACCGTGGGCTTCATCGGCTTTTCCGACGCCTACGGCGAAGGATGGGCACAGGAATTCGCGAAGGCGGCGGACCTGAAGAAGATCAAGATCGTCGCCAACGAGCGCTATGCCCGCACCGACACCTCCGTCACCGGACAGACCCTGAAGCTCATGGCCGCCAAGCCCGATGCCGTGCTCGTCGCCGGTTCCGGCACGCCGGCCGCCCTGCCGCAGAAGAGCCTCAAGGAGCGCGGCTACACCGGCAAGATGTACCAGACCCATGGCGTGGCCAATGCCGACTTCCTGCGCGTCGGCGGCAAGGACGTGGAAGGCACCTTCCTGCCCGCCGGCCCGGTGCTCGTCGCCGAGCAGCTGCCGGCCGGCAATCCGGTCAAGAAGTCGGCCCTCGCCTATGTAAGCGCCTACGAGGCCGCCTACGGCAAGGGCAGCGTATCCACCTTCGGCGCGCACGCCTGGGATGCCGGCCTGGTCATGGCCGCGGCGATCCCGGCGGCGCTCAAGAAGGCGCAGCCGGGCACGCCCGAATTCCGTGTTGCCCTGCGCGATGCGCTCGAACAGGTCAAGGACCTGCCGGGCGCGCACGGCGTGTTCAGCATGACGCCCAACGACCACCTCGGCCTCGACCAGCGCGCCCGCGTGATGGTGAAGATCGAGAACGGCGCCTGGAAGTACCAGCCCTGATCTCCCGATGATTTGCGCGCGGGGCTTCCGGTCGCGGCCGGAAGCCCCGCGCGTTGACTCAGGCCGCGTGAGCGGCCTAGCCGGAAAAGCATATGGATCTGCAGATTGCCCTCTTGCTGGGGCAGGACGGCATCGTGAACGGCGCAGTCTACGGACTGATGGCCCTGGCACTGGTGCTGGTGTTCTCTGTCACTCGCGTGATCTTCATCCCGCAGGGTGAACTCGTCGCCTTCGGCGCGCTGTCGATGGCGGGCCTCAATGCCGGGCGCACGCCCGCCACCTTGTGGCTCCTCGTCACGCTGGCCGTCATCACGCTGGCGGTCGAAGGCTGGCGCTGGAAGCGCGGCGCCACCGTCGAATGGAAATCCACCCTCGTGTGGACCGTCTTCTTCCCCGCCCTGGCGGCGCTGCTCGTGCTGGGCGTGCGCGCCACCTCGCTCACCGCTCAGGCGGCCACCACCTTGCTGCTGATCACGCCGCTCGGCCCCTTGCTCTATCGCCTCGCCTACCGGCCGCTTGCCAATGCGACAGTGCTGATGCTGCTGATCGTGTCGGTGGCCCTGCACGGTGTGCTGGTCGGGCTGGGCCTCTACTTCTTCGGTGCCGAAGGCTCGCGCACGCCGGCCTTCTCCGAGGCGCGCTTCGACCTGGGCAGCGTGCCCGTCAGCGGCCAGTCGCTGGTGGTCGTGGGCGTCGCGCTCGCGCTCGTCATCCTGATGTTCCTGTTCTTCGAGCGTTCCATCGTCGGCAAGGCCCTGCGCGCCACGGCCATGAACCGGGTCGGCGCCCGCCTCATGGGCATTCCGACCGATCTCTCGGGCGACCTGAGCTTCGCGCTGTCCGCCCTGATCGGCGCCGTCTCCGGCCTGCTGATCGCGCCGATCACCACCGTCTACTACGACACCGGCTTCCTGATCGGCCTCAAGGGCTTCGTCGCCGCCATCGTCGGCGGCCTGGGGAGCTACCCCATCGCGCTGATCGGCGCACTGCTGGTCGGCCAGCTCGAAGCCTTCTCCTCCTTCTGGGCCAGTGCCTTCAAGGAAGTGCTGGTGTTCACGCTGATCATTCCCGTGCTGTGGTGGCGTTCGCTGCACAGCCGGCATGTCGAGGACGAGGAATGACCCGGCGCCATCTCACCCTGCTCGCGGTCGTCGCCTTCGCCTTGTGCTGGCCCTGGCTGCCCGAGTTCACCGTCTCGCTCTTCAGCTACATCGGCCTCTATGCGCTGGTCGCGGCCGGGCTGGTGATGCTGACCGGCATCGGCGGCATGACCTCCTTCGGCCAGGCCGCGTTCGTCGCCGTGGGCGCGTATTCGACCGCCTGGATCTGCACCTCGCCCCAGGCCGCGGCAGCGCTCGGCGGCATCGTCGCGCCCGGCTTGCTGCCCTGGGTCGGCCTGGTGCTCGGCCTGGTGCTCGCCTTCCTCGTCGCATGGGGGCTGGGCGCGATCACGCTGAAGCTTTCGGGCCACTACCTGCCCCTGTGCACCATCGCCTGGGGCCTGAGCCTCTACTACCTGTTCGGCAATCTCGAATTCCTGGGCGGACAGACCGGCATCACCGGCCTGCCGGCGATCACGGTGGCCGGCTGGTCGCTGGCCTCGCCGCGCGCGCTCGGGCCGGTGATCTGGGGCGCCCTTCTGCTGGCGCTCTGGGCATTGCACAACCTGCTCGATTCGCGCGAGGGCCGCGCCATCCGGGCGCTCAAGTCCGGCCGCGTGATGGCCGAGTCGATGGGCGTGGACACGGCCCGCTACCGGGTCAAGGTCTTCGTGCTCGCCGCCCTGCTCGCTGCCCTGTCGGGCTGGCTGTACGCCCACCTGCAGCGCTTCGTGAATCCGACGCCCTTCAACCTCAACATCGGCATCGAATACCTGTTCATGGCGGTGGTGGGCGGCGCCGGGCATCTGTGGGGCGCGGTGCTGGGCGCGACGCTCATCACGCTGGTCAAGGAGAAGCTGCAGGACATCCTGCCCGGCCTGCTGGGCGCCAGCGGCAACTTCGAGGTCATCGTGTTCGGCCTGCTGATGCTCTTCGTGCTGCAGCGCTTTGCGGACGGCCTGTGGCCGACGCTCGCGCGGATCGCAGGACGATTCCTCAAGGCGGAGCCCGCGCCGGTCGTGTCTTCCGCGGCAGCGACGCTTGCCAGACGCAGCCTGCCGCCCGCGGGCGAGTTGCTGCTCGAGGCGGACAAGGTCACCAAGCGCTTCGGCGGGCTGGTCGCGAACAACGCGGTCCACATGAGCCTGAAGGCCGGCGAAGTGCATGCGCTGATCGGCCCCAACGGCGCCGGCAAGAGCACCTTCTTCAACATGATCTCGGGCGTGGACGATCCGAGCGAAGGCCAGGTGCGGCTGCTCGGCGAAGCCATGAATGGCCGGCCCTCGCGCGACTTCGCCGCGCGCGGCCTGGGCCGCACCTTCCAGCATGTGCGCCTGCTGGGCACGCGCAGCGTGCTGGAGAACGTCGCGCTCGGAGCGCACCGGCGCGGACGGCGCGGCTGGCTCGCCTCCATGCTGCGGCTGGACCGTGCCGAAGAGGCCGCGCTGCTGGCCGAGGCCCGCCGCCAGATCGAGCGCTGCGGACTCGGCTCGCAGGCGGATCTGCCCGCGGCCTCGCTGGCCCTGGGCCAGCAGCGCGTGGTCGAGATCGCCCGTGCCCTCGCGGGTCAGCCGGCCGCGCTGCTGCTCGACGAGCCGGCCGCCGGCCTGCGCCACCTCGAGAAACAGGCGCTCGCGACGCTGCTCGCGCAGCTGCGCGCCGAAGGCCTGGGCATCCTGATCGTCGAGCACGACATGGAATTCGTCATGAACCTGGCCGACCGCATCACCGTGCTCGAATTCGGCGCCGTCATTGCCGAAGGCACGCCCGCCGAAGTGCAATCCAATCCGCGCGTGCTCGACGCCTACCTCGGCGGCGGCGACGAACCCGAGAGGCTGGCCGCATGAAACCCTTGTTCGAACTCCAGGATTTCTCGGTGTCCTACGGCGCCGTGGAAGCCGTGCACCAGATCGCGCTCAGCGTCAACGAAGGCGAGATCGTCACCGTCATCGGCCCCAACGGAGCCGGCAAGACCACCCTGCTGTGCGCCGCCATGGGCCTGCTGCCTTCGCGCGGCAGCCTCGTCCTCGCCGGCGAGCGCATCGCCCGGCCCAGCGTCGAGGCGATGGTCGCGCGCGGCGTGGCGCTGGTGCCCGAGCGCCGGGAGCTCTTCGGCGAAATGTCGGTCGGCGACAACCTGCTGCTCGGCGGCTTCTACCGCTGGCGCACCGGACGGCGCGACCAGCGCGAGCGCATGGAGGAAGTCTTCGCGATCTTCCCGCGCCTGAAGGAGCGCCGCGCACAGCTTGCCAGCACCCTGTCGGGCGGCGAACGCCAGATGCTCGCCATCGGCCGCGCGCTGATGGCCAGGCCGCGCCTGCTGATGCTCGACGAACCCTCGCTCGGCCTCGCGCCGCTGATCGTGCGCGAGGTGCTGAACGTGGTCTCCTCGCTGCGGCAGCATGGCGTGTCCGTACTGCTGGTGGAGCAGAATGCGCGCGCGGCATTGCAGGTCGCCGATCGCGGCTATGTGCTGGAGACGGGCGCCGTCGCGCTGGCGGGTCCGGCCGACGCGCTCCTGCACGACCGCCGGATCATCGATACCTACCTCGGGCTCGGCAACAAGGAGGCGGCGCCGGTCGCGTCCGCCACCGCCTGACCCTCTCATTCCCGGAGAACACCATGACCCAGATCCTTCAAAGCTTCATCGGCGGCCGCTGGCTCGGCCAACAAGGCGCGCAGACACTGTTGAGCGCAGTCAACGGCCGGCCCGTGGCCAGCACCCATGCCGAATCCATCGACTTCGGCGAAGCGGTCGCCTATGCGCGCAACGTCGGCCTGCCGAACCTGCTCGCCATGGACTTCCAGCAGCGCGCGCAGCGCCTGCGCGCGCTCGCCAAGTACATCGCCGAGCACAAGGAAGAGCTGTATGCCATCTCGGCCCACACCGGCGCGACCCGCACCGACAGCTGGATCGACATCGAGGGCGGCGCGGGCACGCTCATCGCCTATGCAGGCATCGGCAGCAGCGAGCTGCCCTCGGGCAATCTGGTGCACGAGGGGCCGGTGATTCCGCTCGGCAAGAAGGGCGGCTTCGCGGGCACCCACATCCTGGTGCCGCGCCGCGGCGTCGCGGTGCACATCAATGCCTTCAACTTCCCCGTCTGGGGCCTGCTCGAAAAATGGGCGCCCAGCTTCCTCGCGGGCATGCCCTGCATCGGCAAGCCGGCCACCTCGACCAGCTACCTCACCGAAGCGCTGGTGCGCCTCATGCACCGCTCGGGCCTGCTGCCCGAAGGCAGCCTGCAGCTCGTCATTGGCAGCACCGGCGACCTGCTGGATCGCCTCGACGGCTCCGATGTCGTGACCTTCACCGGCTCGGCCGACACCGCCGCCAAGCTGCGCGTCCATCCGAACATCGTGCGCAATTCGATCCCCTTCAATGCCGAGGCCGACTCGCTCAACTGCGCCATCCTGGCGCCGGACGTCCAGCCCGACGACGAGGAGTTCGATCTCTTCATCAAGGAAGTGGCGCGCGAGATGACCGTCAAGTCGGGCCAGAAGTGCACCGCCATCCGCCGCGCGATCGTGCCGCGCCAGCACCTGGACGCGGTCGCACAGAAGCTGCGCGCCCGCCTGGCCAAGACGGTGGTGGGCGACCCCGCGCTCGAAGCCGTGCGCATGGGCGCGCTGGCCTCGCGCGACCAGCAGGCCGACGTGGCGGAACGCGTGCGTGCGCTCATGCAGAAGGCCGAACTCGTCTATGGCGAGCGCGACGGCTTCGCGCCGCAAGGCGAGGGCGTGTCCGAAGGCGCCTTCTTCGCCCCCACCCTGCTGCTGGCGCGCGACCCGATGCATGACGACGCGGTCCACGACATCGAAGCCTTCGGCCCGGTCAGCACGCTGATGCCCTACGACGGCATCGACGAAGCCCTGGCCCTCGCGGCACGCGGCCGCGGCAGCCTGGTCGGCACGCTGGTCACGCGCGATCCGGCGACGGCCGCGCGTGCGATCCCGATCGCGGCGGCCCATCACGGGCGCCTGCTGGTGCTCGAGCGCGAGGCGGCGGCCGAATCGACGGGCCACGGCTCGCCGCTGCCGCCGCTCAAGCACGGCGGCCCCGGACGCGCCGGCGGCGGCGAGGAACTGGGCGGCCTTCGTGCCGTCAAGCACTACCTGCAGCGCGCCGCGCTGCAGGGCTCGCCGAGCATGCTGACTGCGGTGACCGGCGAATACGTGCGCGGCGCGGCGCTCCACGAATCGGAACAGCACCCCTTCCGCAAGCACTTCGAGGACCTGCAGGTCGGCGACTCGCTGCTGACCCATCGCCGCACCGTGGGCGAGGCCGACATCGTCGCCTTCGGCGGCATCTCGGGCGATTTCTTCTACATGCACTTCGATGAAATCGCCGCGAAGGAGAGCCCCTTCGGCAAGCGCATCGCCCACGGTTACTTCGTACTGTCCGCGGCGGCGGGCCTCTTCGTCTCCCCCGCACCCGGGCCGGTGCTGGCGAACTACGGGCTCGATACGCTGCGCTTCGTCAAGCCGGTGGGCATCGGCGACACGATCCGCGCGCGCCTGACCTGCAAGCGAAAGATCGATCGCCAGAAGAAGGACGCCAACGGCGTCGGCCAGGGTGTCGTGGCCTGGGACGTCGAAGTGACGAACCAGGACGGCGAACTCGTCGCCAGCTACGACATCCTCACGCTGGTCGCCAAGCGCGGCTGACACCGGCGCCACTCCCGCCCTGCGCCCCGCATCGCCGCAACCTGCGGCGATGCGGGGCGTTTCTCTTTTCCAAGCCGGCCGGCCGGTCCTGCCGCGCACGTCATCCGCCTCCCGCATGGCCGAGCGCGAGGCCACGACGGCCGGCATCGCTTCAGCCGGGGCCCGGCCAACGTGGCACGGCGCGGCCATGACCACCGATCGAACCCGAAGCGGGCTGCCGTCCACTCAGGCGCTGCCGTCATCCCTCTACCCGGCAGGTAAGCCTCCAAAGGAAAACAGTGGTCAAGCGCCTCTTTGAACAACTTCTGCATCGTCTGCTCGTGGCGATGGAGAGCAGAAACCGCCGTCATTCCCTGCACGGCGACTCCGCGTTCTTCAATCCCGATCTCTTTCCCTGGACACAGCGGCTGGCCGCGCGGACGCCGGAGATCCGTGCCGAACTCGACGAGCTTCTTCACGAGCTTCATCGCCTGCCGAGCTTCCAGGACATTTCGCCGGACCAGGCGGCGCTCACCAGCGATGCAGGCTGGAGGACCTTCTTCTTCACCGGCTATGGGGTGGAGAGCCGCCGCAATCGGCAGCGTTGCCCGAAGACCGCCGCGGCCCTGCGCCTGATCCCCGGCATGACCACGGCGTACTTCTCGATCCTTGCGCCGGGCAAACGCATCCCCCCGCATCGCGGGCCCTACAACGGCGTGCTGCGCTATCACCTCGGCCTGCGCGTCCCGGTGTCCGACGAACGCTGCGCGATCCAGGTCGACGGCATCACGCGGCATTGGGCCGAAGGCGAATCCCTCATCTTCGACGATACGTATCAGCACGAAGTGTGGAACTGCACGCCCCATTGGCGCGTGGTGCTCTTCGTCGATTTCCTTCGGCCCTTGCCGTGGCTGCGGCATGTGATGAACCTGGCGATGATGCGGGTCATCCGGCTCACGCCCTACGTCAGGGTGGCGGTGAGGAACCAGAAGAAGTGGGAGTCGCGCTTCTATGGATGAGCGAGGCGCGCACCCGCAGTCCCGGCGCCGGGCCCTACGCCATTTGCGCTAGACCGTATTGCGAATAGGCCGCCCCTTTCCCCTTTCCTAGACTTCCGCGCACGAGGTCTGAGAGGCGCGCAGTTTCGCGGCGTCGATGGTTCGCGACTGCGGACCGGCAGGCAGCGCGCGGGGGTCGAATGGAATGGATGTCGAGCTTCGGTCGTGCGTGCCTGGCGCGCAGGTGGGTCAGTGGCGCGCTGGGAATCGCGGCGCTGCTGGTCTGCCAATGGACACCGGCGCAGCCGGCGCCCGATGCGGAAGCCGCCGCCGCCCGGCAGGAGCAGGTGCGTCTCGCGGACGCCGACACGCTGCTGGCGCTGACCAATGACGGTGCCGTGCTCTACGCGCAGGACAGCATCAAGCTCTCCGGCTATCAGTACTGCAGCCAGGCGGTGGCGCTGGCCGAGGCGGGCGAATTCCGTCAAGGCGTGCGCGCTGCGAGCAAGGCACTGCATCTGGCTGGCACCACCGGCGACGCCAACCTGCTCGCGATGGCGAACCGCGATCTCGCGATCATCTACAGCTATTCCGGCCAGCTCGACAAGGCCGAGGACTTCGCGCGCGAGGCGCTGCGGCATCCGGCGCGCGATCCGAAGCTGGTGGTCGGCCCGGCGCACAAGGTCATCGGCGATGTGCGCGCGCGCCGCGGCGATTTCGCGGGGGCCGCCGCCAGCTATGAGACGGCGCTCGCGAACAGCTCCGAACGCTATGCGCCGCTGGTGCAGGCCTCGCTGGCCAATGCGCTGATCGAATCGGGCGACGCCGTACGCGCGCGCCAGATGCTCGACGCCCTCGCCGTGCCGAAAGAGGCGCCCCTGGCCGCCCAGCTCGACCGCACGCGCGCGCGCCTTCTGCTGGCCGAGAACAAGCCCGCCGACGCACGCGACCTGTATCAGCGCCTGGCCACGCGGACGGTCGGCACCGACAGCGCCTACTACCAGCTCTGGGCCTGGGACGGCGTGGCGCGCAGCGACATCGCGCTCGGCGACAAGCCGGCGGCGGCCGCGGCCGTGGGCCGCGCCCTGGGCGACGTCGACACGGTGCGCGCGAAGTTCCGCAGCGAGGAATTCAAGATGGGGCTCTTCTCCGACCTGCAGTCGGTGTTCGAGCGAGCCATCGGCCTCTACAGCGACGTCGGCGATGACCGCCGGGCCTTCGAGGTAAGCGAGCACAGCCGCTCGCGCGCGCTGCTGGACGCGGTGCGCGGCCGGGCGCGCATCAGCAGCGAGGCCGCCGCGACCATCGACCTCGCGAGCCTCCAGCGCACGCTCGCGCCGGACGAGCGCGTGATCCAGTTCCACGCACTGCCCGATCGGCTGCAGGTGTGGGTCGTCGGCCCGACCCTGCTGCAGGCCAGCAGCATCGCCATCAAGCGCGAGGACCTCGACGAACTGGTGGAAGTGTTCCGCAACTCGATCGTGCGTGGCCGCCGCGCGGCCGTCGCCAATGCCGACAAGCTGGGCGCGGCGCTTCTCGGCCCGCTCAACTTGCAGCCGGGCCAGCGCCTGATCGTCGTGCCGCACGGGCCGCTGCATTACCTGCCCTTCCAGGCGCTGCGGCTCGACGGCCGCTACCTGATCGAGACCCATCCGGTGTCGGTCGCCCCCTCGATGAGCATCGCCGTCCAGCTCGCGCAGCGCGCACCGCGCGTCGAGGCCACGCTCACCGCCTTCGGCAATCCGCGCATCGAGGACAAGTACGACCTGCCCGGGGCCGAAGCCGAGGTGACGGCGCTGGCGCGCATCTTCCCGCACAACGCGGTCTACCTCGGCGGCGCCGCGACGAAGACGCAGTTTCGCGACGTTGCCGCGCGCTCGCCGCTGATGCATGTGGCCGCGCATGCCGAGGCCGATCAGATCGACCCGCTCTACTCGCGCATCCTGCTCGCCAACGAAGGCGGCCGGCACAGCTTTCTCGAAGCGCACGAGATCCTCGACATGTCGATGCGGGGCAATGCGCTGGTGACGCTGTCGGCCTGCGAATCCGGACTCGGCCGCATCGCCTCGGGCGACGAAGTGCTGGGCTTCACGCGCTCCTTCCTGTCGGCCGGCACGTCCACCCTGATCGCATCGCTGTGGCCGGTCTCCGACGATGCCACCGCCATCCTGATGAGCACGCTCTATGCCGAACTGGCGAAAGGGCGCGACATCCAGCAGGCGATGCAGGCCGGACAGCTCGCCGTCTTGAAGGAGCCCCGCATGTCGCATCCGTTCTTCTGGGCGCCGTTCAACCTGATCGGCAACTGGCGTCTGAAGGTGGGGGCGCCGGGATGATCGCATCGCAGCCGAAGACCAGGCCCTGCGCCCCGCGCGCGATCGCGCTGGCGGCGGGCGCGCTCGCGGGCGGCATGCTGGCGATGGCGGCGCAGCGTGCCCATGCCGCGGAACCCGCGCCCGTGATGCCTGCAGGCACGCAGATCCCCTGCGAGCCGTGCAGCCGTCCCGTCGCGCAGGCGCCCTCGCCGGCCACCGTGCAGGGCTTGCCGGCGGCGCCGGTGCCCTCATCGGCCTTCCGGCTGAATGACCTGCGGCTGAACGGCGCCGAGGCGCTCACCAGCGAGGAGCTCCAGCGCGTCACCCGGCCCTACATCGGACGCGAGGTCACGCTCGCCGATCTGGAAGCGCTCGCGCAGGCGATCACTGCGCTCTACCGCGAGCGCGGCTACTTCCTGGCCCAGGCCGTGGTGCCGGTGCAGACCGTGCGCGACGGCGTGGTCGAGATCAGCATCATCGAAGGCCGCCTCGGCAAGGTCGAGCTGTCCGTCGCGCCGGATGCGCCCACCAGCGAGGCGCGCGTACGCGGCTTTCTATCGCCGCTGACGCCCGGGCAGGCAGTCAACGCGCCGAACTACGAGCGCGCGATGCTGCTGCTGTCGGACCAGCCGGGCCTGAAGGTGTCCTCGGCGCTGCAGGAAGGCGTGCAGACCGGCAGCACCGACCTCGTGGTGGACGTGACGGCCGCGCCGCGCTGGGCCTTCACCGCCGAGGCCGACAACCACGGCACCGAGGAATCGGGCCGCTACCGCGCCGGCGGCACGGTGCGCTGGCTCAGTCCCTTCGGCATCGGCGACAACCTTGATGCGCGCATCCTGCTGTCCAACGGCAACGGGCTGCAGTTCGGCCGTCTCGCTTACGAGGCGCCACTGGGCAGCAGCGGATTGCGTGCGGGCGTGGGCCTCTCGCATATCAACTACGAGATCGGCGGACAGTTCGTCGACCTCGATGCGCGGGGCACGGCGGAGGTGCTGGATTTCTCGCTCAACTACCCGCTGATCCGGCAGCGGCAGCAGAACCTGTTCCTGCGACTGGGCGCGGACATCAAGGACTTGAAGGACGAACTGCGCGCGGTCGGCTTCACCTCGAAGAAGCGGGTGAAGGGCCTGGGCATCGGCTGGACCTGGGAGCGGCGCGACGAGCTGCTCGGCGGCGGCTACTGGGCCAGCGCCGGCACGCTCTATCACGGCTCGCTCGACATCCACGATGCGCAGAGCCTCGTGACGGACCAGGGCTTCGGCGGCCGGCACACGCAAGGCGACTTCACCAAGCTGAGCTTCCAGGCCTCGCGGCTGCAGGCCATCGTGCCCAGGCACTCGCTCTACCTCGCCGTCGGCGGCCAGTGGGCGAGCAAGAACCTCGATCCCTCGGAGAAGCTGGCGCTCGGCGGCGCACGCGCGGTGCGCGCCTATCCCGCGGGCGAACTGCTGGTGGACCAGGGCTTCATCGGCACGGCCGAATGGCGCTGGTCGTACAACGACGAGTTCACGCCCTTCGTGTTCTACGACGCGGCGCGCGGAAAGATCTCGCGCGATCCCTTCCTCACCGACACCTTCAACGCCAACAGCCTGCGCGGCTTCGGCCTGGGCCTGTCGTGGGCGCGCGCGGGCAGCTTCTCGATCAACGCGACGCTCGCCTGGCGCGATGGCACGCGGCCTGCGCAGACCGATGGCGGCGGCCGCAATCCGCGCCTGTACGTGCAGGCGCAAAAGGCCTTCTGATGACATCCCCACGCCCGCTCCATCCGGCGTCGCCGCAGGCACGCGGCACGCGCTTCGACATGCGGCCGGTGGCACTGGCGCTGGCCTGCATGGGCGCGTCGGCACCGGTGCCGGCCCAGGTCCTGCCGACCTGGAACAACTTCCTGGTGCGCGGCGGCGCCGTGACCGTCGGCAGCGGCCCGGACCATCTGCCGCTGACCGCCGGCGGCCTGCCCTCCGCCGCCGGCACCATGCTGCCCATCACGCAGAGCAGCGCGCGCGCCATCATCGACTGGCAAGGCTTCTCGATCGGCCAGGGCCATGCGGTCAACATCGCGCAGCCCAGTGCCACGAGCGTGCTGCTCAATCGCGTGACGGGCAACGACCTGTCGACCATCGCGGGCTCGCTCACGGCCAACGGGCGCGTATTCCTCGTCAATCCGAACGGCGTGCTCTTCACGGGCAGCTCGACCGTCAACGTCGGCGGGCTGGTCGCATCGACGCTCAGGATGAGCACCAGCGACGACGCCTTCATGGCCGGCAGCGAGCACTTCGAGTTCAAGCAGGACGGCCTTGCGCGCGGCGTGGTGGACAACCAGGGCGGCATCACCGCGAGCGGCGGCACCGTCGCGCTGATCGGTGCCGATGTGCGCAACACCGGACGCATCGTCGCCGATGGCGCAACGGCGGGCCTGGTCTCTGCCGATGCGGTGACCGTCGACTTCGCCGGCGACGGGCTGACCGCCTTCAAGGTCTCGCCCGGTCTCTACAGCAGCGTGGCCAACGGCGGCACGGTGCAGGCCGACGGCGGACGCGTGGTCCTGATGGCCACGGCCGGCAGCCAGATCGCGCAAGGCGTGGTCAATACGCGCGGCATCGTGCGCGCCGACGCCCTGGCCTCGCGCAATGGCGAGATCGTCCTCGACAGCGGCGACGCGGCGGCCGGCGTCGCGATCAACGGCGGCCGGATATCTGCCAGCGGCGGCGCGGCGGGCAGCACGGGCGGCGGCATCTCGATCACGGGGCGCACCGTGCTGGTCGGTCCCTCGGCCGATGCGTCGAGCGTGATCGACGCCAGCGGCAGCGCCGGAGGCGGCAGCATCCGTCTCCAGGCCGCGGCGGTGGCGGGCGACGCGCGGACTGGCGCCATCGCCATCAGCGCGGACAGCCGCCTGAACGCCGATGCCACGCAGGCCGGCAACGGCGGCGACATCCGCGTGCTGGGCGAGCGCACCTTGCGCGCCTACGGCAGCCTCTCGGCGCGTGGCGGACCGGCCGGCGGCGATGGTGGCTTCATCGAAACCTCGGGCGGCTTCGCCGTGCCGGCCGGCGATGCCAACAACGGCGGCATCGATCTCGCCGGCGCGCGCGTGGACGCGCAAGCTCCGGCCGGGCGATCCGGCACCTGGCTCGTGGACCCCTTCGACGTGACCATCGTCAACGGCGCGGCCAGCGGCAGCCTCACGAGCAATCCCTTCGATCCGGTCGCGGCCTCGACGGTGCAGGACGGCGACATCAACAACGCGCTCAATGGCGGCACCAGCGTCACCATCACCACCGGCACCACGGGGTCGGTGTTCGGGGGCACGGTCAGCATCAACGAAGGCGTGCTGATCAACCGCACCAGCGCCGGCGCGCCGCTGACCTTCCGGATCGACGCGAACCGGGACATCAACGCGATCTCGAACCTGGTGAGCATCCAGTCCAGCGGCGGCCCGCTCAACGTCGTCTTCAACTCCGGCCAGAACGGGCAGACCGGCGGCATCACCTACAACGGACAGATCCTCACCAACGGCGGCAGCGTGGTGATGACCGGCAACAGCGGCACGTCCGACTTCTGTGCTGTGTGCCTCGGGCCGAGCGTGATCGACACGCGCGTCGGTCAGAGCAATGGCGGTGCAGGTGGCGCGGTGCAACTGGCCGGCGTGCGCGATCCGGCCTTCGGCTTCGGCCCGGTGGTACAGCTCGCGGGGACGCAGCTCTTTGCGTCCACCGGTGACGTGAGCATCACCGGCATCGGCGGCCAGAACGGCACCGGCGTCTCGCTGCTGTCCAACGGCCAGGGCCTCGGCGGCATCTTCACCACCGCCGGGAACATCACCATCACCGGCGTCGGCAGCGCCATTTCGAGCAGCAGCTTCGTCACCCCGGGCTACGGCGTGGAGATCAACGGCGTCACGCTTCAGACGGTGGACGGCGGCATCACCGTGCATGGCCTTCGGCAGCCGCGCGACGGCGACGTGCCCCAAGGCAATGGCGTGCGCATCGCGAACGGCGCTGTCGTCACCACCCTGGGCGCCGGCAACATCGAGATCACCGGCGAGTCGCAGATCGCCGATTCGGGCGTCTTCATCGAGGGCGCAATTCCGGCGACGACCGCGCCCGCCGTGCCTGCATCGCGCGTGGACGGCAACCACGACGTCGTGCTGCGCGCGGCGAGCGCGGGCGGCGCCGATGCGCTGGCCATCGGCGGCACCGTGCGTGCGGGCAATGTGCTCGACCTGCGGCCCGGCGGCGTGGATGCGACCGGCCTCGCCTCCGACCGCATCGGGGACCCCATCACGCTCGGCGGCACCGCGGCCAGCGGCTTCGCGATCAGCGCCGATGAACTCACCCGCATCACGGCCGGCACGCTGGTCGCGGGCAGCAACTTCCACGCCGCAGCCATCGATGTCGTGGGCCCGCTGACCCGAACGACGCCGCTCACACTGCAGAACGGCGAAGGCGGCAGCATCACGCTCGGCGCGCCGGTCACGGCGCCCCAGCTGGGCCTGCTCAGCGGCGGCGACATCACGCAGGCCGCCGGCGCCACCATCACCGCCGGCACATTGACCGCGCGTTCGGAGTTCGGCAACGTGCTGCTCACCGAGCCGACCAACAAGGTGACGCTGCTGGGCGGCGGGGCCGCAGCCCGTTTCGAATACATCAATGCCGATGCGCTCACGCTCGGCGCGACGTCGGTCACCGGCTTCGATGCCGCGGCCGATGCACCGCAAGTGCTCGCCTTCGCGGGTGCCGCGGCCGACCGCCTGCTCGTGCGCGCGCTGGCGGGCGACCTGTCCCTCGCCGGCAATGTGTCAAGCACCACCAGCGCGGACCTCGTGGCCGCGGCCCGCTTCCAGAACCTCGCGGCCTACACCATCACCGGCGCGCCCTGGCGCGTGTGGGCCGACACCTGGGTCGGCGAGACGCGCGGCGGTCTGTTCGGCTCCGGCGTCACGCCGAACCTCTATCACTGCGCCTTCCTGGGCCTGTGCGCCGTCACGATCACGCCGGCCGACAACCATTTCATCTACGTCCAGCAACCGACCGCCACCGTGACCATCGCCGATGCGACGCGGCTCGTCGGGCAGGCGAATCCGCCCTTCGTCTTCAGCGTGACCGGCCTGATCCTCGGCGACACGCGCGCCATCCTGAACGGCACGATCAGCACGACCGCCACGAGTGCCAGCCCCGTGGGAAGCTACCCGATCGACGGCGCCTTCAGCTCGCCCGCGGGATACATCGTCAAGGTGGTGCCCGGCCAGCTCAACGTCGTGCAGCCGCAGCTGATCAACTTCGCGCTGATCCAGGTGCCGGCGGTCGATGTCGTCCGCGACCTGCCGACCACCTGGCTCTACGACCGCAACATCGGCCCGGCGCCCATCTGCCTCGCCACCGGGCCGCTCGCCGGCGACCCGGCCCAACAGGGGGCGGATGTGCTGGCGCGCGAATGGTCGCGCGTGCGCTCGCGGCCCAATCTGACGAACTGCGTGGACACGGAGCGGCGCAACGGCTGCGCCGATTTCTAGGGCGTCCGGCGCGGGGCGCCTACCAGCGCATCTTCACGCCCACACTGCCATCCAGACCGCTCTTCGTGCGTGTGCTTCCACCCGAGTCCCACAGCTTGCCCAGTTCGCCGTAGAGGCTCGTGCTCGCCGTGACGGCCAGCGTGGCCCCGGCCGCCAGTTGCGTGCTCGTGCCGCCGGTCCTGGTGGCGATATCGGCGAAGGCTGCCGGCCCGATGAAGCGGGCGACATCCGTGCCGCTGCCGCTCTTGTAGATGTCCAGTCGCGCATAGGGCTGCAAGGTGCCGGCACCGGTGGCGATCTCCCCCTTCAGCCGCGCGCCGGCCCGGGCCATCCAGCCGTCGTGGCTGCGCTGTTGCACCAATGCGCCGACGAGCGTCACGTCATCCAGATCCAGGTGCTGGTGGATGAGCTGCAATTGCGGCTCGATGCGCCAGCCGGAAGCGATCTCGAAGGACTGGCCCACCTCGATGGAAGCCAGCAGGCTGTCGCCCTTGCCCGAGCTGGAAAACGCCAGGCTGGGCGAAACGGTGTAGCGGTGGCGGCCGGCCTGCAGGACGGCATCCGCGTAGAAGCCGGAGTCGCCCTTGTAGCTGCCGTACGCGCCCAGGTACTGGCTCCGGAGGTCGTTCGAACCCGCCGCAAGACCGACGATGCCCCGGGCGAAGCCCGTGACGTTCATGTCGCCATCCATCTGGCCGACGTACACGCCGGTCCGCCAGCTCGACCCCGGGGTGGCACGAACGACCCACAGGTCGGTGCCGGCCTGGAAGCCCGTGAGGCGGCCATCGCTGGTCGGGCTCACGGTGCCTTCCTGTCCGATCGTGCGGTCCATGCTGATCACGCGGCCCCAGGCCTGGCGATCCGTGCCCGCGCTGCCATCGGTGGTGGCGTTGTCGTCGCCCGTGCGTTGGTGCATGTTGCCCAGCATGGCCAGGTTCGACTGGCGAAGCTGCTCGGGCAGCGCCCCGAGCAGCGGGGCTTCCGCGCGATAGGTCGGGATCGTGATCGCGGTCGCGGTCGCGGTCGCGATCGCGATCGCGGCTGCAGGAGTCGTCGCGGGCGCCGCCACGGTCGTGGTGGAACGCAGGTACGCGCCGGTGCCCGAGATGTTCAGCTGGTAGTCGTAGGCACCGGCCGAGACCACGCCGGCCAGGGTGAAGGCCCCGGGCTGGATGCTCCCGCCGTTCTCGGTGCCGATGACGCCGATGCCGTTGCCGGTCGTCAGGCCGCCGAGCCCGCCCAGGTCGACGATCTGCACGCCGGTCGTACCGCTTGCCACGGCGCTCGCGCCGCTCAGGATCAGTTGGTCGGTGGCGCTGTTGCTCGTGCCCAGGTTCGTGCCGACGCGCAGGATGCCGTTGTTGCCGACGTACGCGCCGGTGACCTTCAGCACCGTGCCCGGGACGCTTCCCACCAGGCTGACGGTGCCGCTGTTGTTCAGCGATGCGAGGCTCTGGCTGTAGCCCGCGAGGTCCAGGGTGGCACCGGATGCGACGGTGAAAGCGCTTGCGCTGCTGAAGGTGTTGGCGGCACCGGCCCGCAACGTGCCTGCCGCCACATTGGTGGCGCCGGTGTAGTTGTTGGCCCCGGTGAGCGTCAGCGTGCCGGAGCCGGCCTTCGTCAGGAAGCCGCCGCCGCTGATCACCCCGGCGAGGGCTTCGCTGAAACTGCCGGTATCGACGACCGGGTCGTTGATGCCCGTCAGGCGAATGTTGTTCGCCAGGAGCAGGCCATCGGCCGTAAAGCCCAGGGTGGTGCCGTCGTCCATGGCCAGATCGCCCGTGCCCAGCGCGGTGCTTCGACCCACGTTCAGGCGGCCCGCCCGCAGGACCGTGCCACCCGAATAGCTGCTGTTGCCGCTGAGGGTGTAGGTGCCGCCACTCAAGGACAGGCCGCCGGTCCCGCTGATGGCGCCGGAATATTCGCCGCTGGCCGCGGTGAGCCTGAGCGTCCTGCTCCCCAGCGCCAACGCGCCGGAGCCCGTGAGGGTCGCGACGGACGCGCCTGCCGTGGTCGCCGAGATGTCGAGGCGGGCATTGTTCAAGACGCCGCTGGAGGTCGCGATGCTGCCCGCGCCCGACAGCGCCAGCGTGCCGGCGCTGATGGTCGTGCCGCCGGTATACGTGTTGGTGCCCGTGAGCGTGAAGGTCCCGGTGCCCTGCTTGATCAGACTGCCGCTGCCGGTGATCGCGCCGGCGTAGGCGGTGCTCGTGCTGCCCGCGCCCGTGCTCAGGCTCGCACTGCCCAGCGCCACCGTGCCGCCCGTGCCCGACAGCCCGGATGCGACCAGGTTGAAGCCCCCCAGATTCAGCGTGCCACCGTTCACCGCATAGGCGGTGTTCTGCACAAGGGCACTGGCATTGCCGGCCAGCAAGGTGCCCGCCTGGACCGTGGTGCCACCGGTGTACGTATTGGCCCCTGTGACAGTGAGCGTTCCGCTGCCCGCCTGGGTCACGCCGCCGGTGCCGCTGATGACGCCGCCGTAGGTGAGGGCGTCGCTGCGGTTGAACACCAGGCTCGCGTTGTTCGTGATGTTGCCGCCGACGGAGCCGCTGGTGCCGCCGTTGCCCAGCTGCAAGGTGCCGGCGCTGATGGTGGTGCCGCCGGTGTACGTGCCGGTCCCCGTGAGCGTGGCCGTTCCCGCACCTTGCTTGATCAGCCCGCTGCTGCCGCTCATCGGGCCCGACAGTGTCATGTTGAAGCCGTTGGTATCGATCGTGCCCATGCCGCCGAGCAGGATCGCATTGCCCAGGCTAAGGCCGCTGGTCCCGGCGATGATGCTCGCCGTCGCACCGCTGCCGATGTCGATGGCGCCGACCAGGTTCGACCCTGCATTGAGCCTGAGGTTGTTGCTGCCACCCGTGAACTGCACCGACGCCGCACGGGTGGTTCCATCGCCCGCCAGGCCGCCTGAAATCGTGCCGCTGTTGGTGATCGTCAGGTTCACGCCGACCACACCCGCGCCGCCGGCGCCGGCGGCACCTGCCGGCCCGCCATATCCCGTCCCGCCGGCGCCTCCATTGCCGCCGGCGATGGTTGCCGCGTTGATCAGCGTGCCGCCGCCGGAGAACATCAAGCCGGCGCCGCCATCGCCCCCCGCTCCACCGCGGACGCCGGCGCCGCCGGCACCGCCTGCGCCTCCCTGCAGCGTGCCGGCGTTCGTCGACGAACTGTTGGCGTAGTAGAGAAACATGCCGATGCCGCCCTGGCCGCCCCCGCCGCCACCGCCCAAATTGCCGGCGCCGGCGTTATTGCCGCCTGCCCCGCCCGCCCCGCCGGTCGAGATGCCCCCGGCGTTCACGTTGAAGTAGTTGGTGGTTCCGGCGGCAACGCCGATACCGCCCCCGCCGCCTCCGCCGGCGCCCGCATTCGTCATGGCGTTGCTTCCCGCCCCTCCGTCGGATCCGTTGATAGGGCCGACCAGGGAGGCGTTGGAGATGACCATGTTGAACCCGGCGCTACCGGCAGCGCCACCTGTGCCGCCACCGTTGACGCCATCGCCACCACCGGTACCCCCCGAAGCGCTGTTTCCGACGGATCCTCCTGACAAATAGGCGGCACCCCCGCCCCCGCCTGAGCCATCCACGGCGCCTGTGACGCCGCCTGCACCCGCCGGCGAACTCGCCGTACCGCCAGCCCCTCCAGGCGTGGCGGTGAGGCCTGCACCGCCCGCGCCGCCATCCGCCCAGACGCCAGTCGCCGAGAGCAACGCAAATGCAGCCAGCGTGCCGGCACGTAGGCCCGCGGACCGGCGCTTGCCTCCGGCGCGTGCGTTTTCGGGAGCGGCCACCCAGGCCTCCAGGGTGTGGTTCCAGACAGTGCGGTAGATACGGTTCATGGACGAGCGAGCTTCCCAGGCAGGCGCCAGAGATTGGCCAATTGAAACAATATGAAACCCAGCATCATCCAGTGAATTGCGTGACGCAGTCGAGACGACATTGGCGCGCCGAGGAAAAAGTTCCGGTCCTGATTGTTTTTTGCAACCCGTCCGTCCATTGGCCCTTTGAAGAGCGCGCATTGAGCTTCTGATGCCGAGCCCCCTGCCGTGGCGGACAAACCAGTGTTTTTTGCGTATTCCGATGAGATGCTCGAGGCTGGATCAGTCGTCGGCCGCCTGAAGCTGGCCTCGGCCCATCGCGTGGCGTCCCCGAGACATCGCAGCGCTCCGGGCAGGATATTTCTCTTCCTTGTTCGCAGCGCCATCGGGTGCCGCTCGAGACTCTCTGTCGCCAATTCACGCTGCGTTGTGCATTCCTGCCGCCGAATGGCATTTCATGACAGCACATGGCGTGCACTTCGTCATGGATTCGGCGGTTGGCACACCAGGCCGCTGACTCTCCCCAAGCCCCTGGATCCTTGAAGGCTACGGCCACCCGGCCGATGGCCTGGGCTATCGTGCGCGCCGCTGTCACGCGGGAGCGGGCAGGGAGAGAACAAGAGATGAACAGACACATGCACCGCGTGGTGTTCAACGCCGCGCGCGGGATTCGCATGGCCGTGCAGGAAACGGCCACCTCCATCGGCAGGAAGGCCAGCGGCGCGACGCCCGGCACGCTCGCACTCGCCACCCAGAGCACCGAGTTCGCCGCCAGCGCCAGCAGCGCCGGTCGCGACCTCGTGTGGCAGAAGAACAAAGGCCAGGGCGTGGAGACCGAGACTCTGCATTACAACCAGCTCCACGCGGGCCAACTGGCGATCGACGCCAACCGCGTGCAGGCCGGCCTGGGCGCCAAGGACAGCATCGACAGCCTGGCGAAGCAACCCGGCATGGCCTGGGTCGGGCAGCTTCATGCGAACCCCGCGTTCAGCGGCAAGGTCGACTGGGTCAAGATCGAGACCGCGCACAGGGACTGGAAGTACGACAAGCAGGGACTCACGCCCGAAGGCGCTGCCGTCGTGGCAGCGGTGGTGACCTACTTCACCGCAGGCACCGGGGCAGGCCTGGGCAGCTCCATCGCAGGCACGGTCGGCGCGACGGGGACGACCGCGACCGTCATCAGCGGCGCGGTCGCGGCGGGCGTGACCACGCTGTCGAGCCAGGCGGCCATTGCGGTGATCAACAACCGGGGCGACCTCGGCGCGGCCTTGGAGGAGCTGGGCTCCAGCGCGAATGTGAAGAGCCTGGCGGCGGCGATCGTGACCGGTGGGGTGCTCGGCGGACTGAACATGAATCCGAATGGCTTGCCGACAGCAGGAACCGGAGCGCAGCCCTTCGTGACACAGTTGCAGCAGAACCTGACGGCGGGTGCGGCCAAGGCGGTGATCGGGACGGCGATCAATGGTGGGAGCCTGGAGGAGAACCTGAGAGAAAGTCTCAAGGGGGCGTTGCTCGATACCGTCGCGGCGCAGGGCGCGAACGCCATCGGGGACATGAACCTCGACGGTTTCACCAACAAGGTGGCGCATGCGATTGCGGGGTGTGCGGTGGGCGCGGGTCGGTCCGACGGCGGTTGCGCCGCAGGCGCATTGGGCTCAGTGATCGGCGAGATCAGCGGGGAGAGCTTCGGCTTTGATGACAACGGCAATCCCCGGCCGCGCGCGACCGAGATGGCGGCCATGCTCGGCGCTGTGGCCGGCGCCATTGCAGGACTCGATGCCGAGCAGATCGACATCGCCGCCAGTGCTGCGGCCAACACGGCGGCGAACAATGCGTTGCGTCACTACGTGGAGCGCGCGCTCGACAAGCTGGCCGACGGCCTCAAGGCGATCGAACTCAAGCCGCTCGTCGAGAAGCAGCAGTTGGTTCGGGAGTACCTGGAGAAGGCGAGTGCGCGAGGCGGCCTGACCGAGCTCGAACTCTCCACCCTGGGGGTGATGTACGCGGCCAACGAGGTGCTGTTTCCGACGAGCCTGCTGGACGCGATGCCTGGACTGGGCAAGGTGGGTACGCTCGTCAAGGCTGGGGCGAAGGCGGAGGATGCGGCGAAGGTGGTGGCGGCTGAGGCGAGGGTTTCCAACGCTACACCTGGGAGCATCCCCGCGCATTCGATTCTGAGAGCGGAGCAATTTGAGAAAGATATAGCGAAGCTGCCGCCTGGTGAGCGCGTCGCACTGGTCAAGCAAGAAGTGAAGGAACTTGCCCTTGAGAGGAACTGGGTGAAGGACTCCCGTTTGAGCCGAATGAATGATAGAGATGTATATCGCACTCCAGATGGCGACTTGTATTCCATCGATACGCAGCACGGTCGCCTCGAAAAGATAAATCCAAAAACAGGAACTCATGAAGGCGAATATCGCCTTCTAGACATCAAGGCTATCGATAATTCCACGGATCATTCCGGCGGACACAATCTGAGGATCAAATGAAAAAATGGACAAAACTGACTGAATGCAAGGAGCCCTTTCTAACCCGTGGGGCGCTGTTGAAATTTCCAGCAGGCCATTCATTTGAATCAGAAGTCGTTATGTTGATATGTGAAGGGCCGGAGAAATCATCTGATAGATGCCTGATAGCTATCACTGGACATAAGGCAGGAATAAATTGCTACCAAATTCTCCCTCCTGAGTCATCGCAACCTGGATGCTTTGTATCCGTTACATGGTTAATTGAAAACTGGAACAAGTGGATTTGGCCTGATGGCAGGGTGGAGGATGTTCTTTTTCGCGAAGCACTCAGCGCAGCAGAACTTTAGACCACGAAGGCGTTCGGATACGAATTGACAGAAACACGATGTAGACCAAAATCGCATTGGAGATTGAATCGGTGGAGAAGAAGTCCACCTTCTCGAAGAGCAGCTCGACCCAGAACAGCGCAGAGGCCACCGATCACTCGATCGCCGGGAACAAGGTCACGCTGTCGGGCAACGCGGTGAACCTCAACGCGGCGAGCTCCAGCGGCAGCAGCACGCACAGCGCCGAAGCCAGGAGCCACACCATCGGCGCGCAGTTGGCCGGCACCGTGGGCAGCGTCATCACGCGTGCCTACGACATGGCCAGGGAGGCCGACAGGACCGAGGACAGCCGCCTGAAGGGCGCGCTCGAACTCAAGGCCGGCTATGACGCCTACAAGCTCGCGACCGATGGCGCGCTCCAGAACGGAATCCAGGGCCTGGGTGCGACGGGCAGCCGAGGAGCGCCGGCCGGGGCGTTCTGCTTCCGGGGAGGGAAGATTTTTTCGCCCGCAATGGCGCTGTCGAGGGCACGCTCCAGCGCTTCGATCTCCATCGCTTTCAGGATGTATCCCTGGAAGCCGCCGGCAGCGGCCAGCGCGATGTAGTCGGCACTGTGCGCGCCGGTGAGGATGCAGGTGATCGCTGCCTTGCCGAGTCGCTTGATCTCCATCGCGAGCGAGAGGCCGATGGCGCCGGGCACGTCCAGGTCCAGGACGATCAATCCCCAGCGGTCGGGTTCCGAGCGCAGCGCGTGCAGGGCCTTGTCGGCCGTGTCGCAGACATGGATCGAGGCGACGCGAGGGCTGCGCGAGATCTTGTCGGAGGTGGCTTCGGAGACGACCGGCTGGTCTTCGATGAAGAGAACGTCCATGGTCGGGTTCTCGATGTCAGCCTTCGTCTTCATCGGACCCGCCTTCGAGAAGGGTCGTGAGCGCGATGGCCAGTCTGGCGCCGGGCTTCCTGGCGTAGGCGCTGAGGAGGGAGCCGATGACTTCGCGCTGATCCGAAGGCACGGCGCGCAGGATGTCGCCCAGGCGGGCCACGATTTCCTCGACAGGCGGCGCCGGGTCCGGAGGCAGCGCGCCGACGTCCCCCGGCGAGGGATGAAGCAAGGGGTCGTGCTTCATGCGCAGCAGGGCTTGCCAGTTGCGGGCGCTTCGCTCGCCGAAGGGGGCCTTGGAGTTCGGTGCGATGAGCTGCGAGAGGTAGCTCAGGCGCGAAGGCTTGAGCTTGTACTTCGTTGCCACTGCGCTGTTCCCGCCTTCGCTGGCCACGAAGCGGCGTAGTGCCGAGCGTCTTGCTTCCGTGAGTGGATCCATGCGGCAACTCTAGTCGAAATTCGATTTGAATTCACTAGGCTATAACTAAGTTAACAATTGTGGCATTGGGCGATCGGGCTTCGGCTGGACGTCGCTTGCAGGAGCGATTCCGGAGCGCGGGTTGTTGTTGATTTACCTCGGTAATGGCCGAATCGTCGGGTTTCGTGCGCCTGTTCCTGGTTCGTGCTCGCCGCTGTATCGACCCGCGCTTCGCCATCCTGGTATTAGTTGGTAGTTGTCGAAATCTTAGAGATAACTAAATTAAGGGCCTCACACCAAGGAGGCCTCGATGAGCGCAGACACGACACACAGCAACGACAAGGACAACGACAACGACAACGACAACGACAACGACAACAACGACCACGACCACGACCACGACCACGACCACGACCGGAGATTCCTCCTCCACGCCTACGGCCGGGCACAGGCACTCTCGGATGGCGTGTTGGTGGATGTGAGCAAGATGGCGCGCCAGGCGGGATTTAACGTGCCCGTGGCCATGACGCGAGCGGCATGGATCGATTGCGTGGAGTGGACGGACGACACGACCCGGTCGAAGGCGGTGTTTCAGGATGAAGTCGGGCGGCTGTGGGATGTGGTCTATATGGCGCGCCTGGCGGCCGCGGGTGCCGGGGGCGAGCGTCGCTCGTTCAGGCTGTATCGCGTGCCGCCCGAGGGGCCGGACATTCGGCCGTGCCGCGTCGAGCTGTGGATGCGGATCGGGCCCGGTGATGCGGGTGAGCCGGTGATCACGATCACGCAGCCTCGCGAGGATTGGTCCCGGGGCGTCCGGGATCGTGCGGCGTTGTGGCGAGCGCCTGCGACAGCTTGCCGCCGAAGGCGTAGGAGCCCAGGTGGGTGAAGGCGGATCGCGTGTCGACGTGGACGCGTCCGCCTGTGTCGCGCCAGCGTCGGCAGAAGGCGAAGTCTTCGCTGAGATAGCGTCCGTTGCCGGGCTCGGCCAGGGTGTCGAAGAAGCGGTGGTGCGGCCGCCGGTCGAGAACCGGGTCGCCGGTGGGGTCGGGGGTGTAGCGCAGTTCGGGGTAGCGTTCGGCCATGCGTTCGAACACGGCGCGCGCGATGAGCATGAAGCCGGTCGATGCGTCCTGCACTTCGACGAAGCCGTCGTCGTCGACGGTGTGCGTTCCGGGCAAGGCGTTGATGGCGAAGTGCGCATGGCGGGCCTCGAAGTCGGCGCGGGTGCTGCCGGCGGGCAGCGGGGCCGCGATGCCGCCAGCGGGCCAGCCGTCCTGCTTGAGCGGGTAGGCCCCGGCCACCACGTCGCGGCCGGCGAGAAGGAGCCGCAGTGCGGCTTCGGGGGCGAAGCCGATGTCGGCGTCGATCCAGAACAGGTGGGTCCATCGCGGGTCGGCCATGAATTCGGCCACCAGGCGGTTGCGCGCGCGCGGGATGAGGCTGTCGTTGTCGACGAAGCGCGTTTGCATGGGAAAGCCGTGCGACCAGGCCAGGTTGACCAGGCCGAGCAGGCCTTGCACGAAGGCGGTGGTCAGGGCGCCGCCGTAGGCGGGCGTGGCAATGAAGGGGCGTATCTGCTTCAGGGCCGTGGTGTCGAGCATGCGGGGGAGGGCTGCTGCGGGGCCGGGTGGCGGGCCGGCCGGTCAGTGCGCGTGCGCGTGTGCGAGGGCTGCATGGCGGCGGCGGGTCGCCAGCAGTGCACGCAGCTTGGCCGGTGCCACCGGCTTGGTCAGCAGGAGCACGCCGCCGTGGCGCACGCGCTGGAGCACCTCGGGCCCGGTGGCGCCGGATACGAGCACGGCGAGCGCATCGGGGTGCAGCTGGCGTGCGGTTTCGATGACTTCCATGCCGTCCCCGCCGCCGTCGAGTTGGAGGTCGCACAGGAGTACGTCGATGTGCGTGCCGGCTTCATGGAGCCGCTCTACGCCCTCGGCGCGCGAGGCGGCGCACATGACATGGCAGCCCCACTGTTCGAGCAGTGCGCGGCTGCCGTGGAGGATGGCTGGATCGTCGTCGACCACGAGGCAGCGAAGCCCTGCCAGCGGTGCGGGTGCCGGCCGCTGCGGCACTGGCGTGGGGATTTCGGCGCGCTGGGCCTTCGGCAGTTCGAGCGAGAAGGTGCTGCCGGCCTGGAGCGCGGAGCGCACGCTGATGCGGGTGCCGAGCAGCGCGGCGATGCGTGCGCAGATGGCGAGCCCGAGCCCGAAGCCCTGGCGGCGGTCGCGCTCGGTGTTGGCCACCTGGTAGAACTCTTCGAAGATGCGGGTCTGGTGGATGGAGGCAATGCCCACGCCGCTGTCGCGCACTTCGATGCGCACGGACGCGCCGCGCCGGCGCGCGGCCACCAGTACGGTGCCCTCGGGCGGCGTGTGGCGGATCGCATTGCTGACCAGGTTGCCGACGATGCGCAGCAGCAGGGCCGGGTCGCTGCGGACGGCGAGGCCGTGGTCCCTCCAGAGCAGCTTGACCCGGGCTTCCGCCGCGGCTGCCGCGTGTTGCGCATCGAGCTGGTCGAACAACGTGGCCAGCGACACGCCGGCAATTACCGGGGTGAGGACCTGGGCGTCGAGTCTGGAGATTTCGAGCAGGTCATCGAGCAGCACGCCCATGAAGGCCGTGCCCTCCTGCAGGCGCAGCATGGCCGGGCGCTGTGTCGCGCTGGCGGTGGGTAGCAGGCCGTCGATGAACAGGCCCATGGCGTGCAGCGGCTGGCGCAGGTCGTGGCTTGCCGCCGCAAGAAAGCGCGCGCGCGAGAGCGCGGCCTGCTCGGCTTCGGCCATGCGCTGCAGGGCGACCGCGGTGGCCTCGCGCACGCGCTCTTCACTCTGCTGGCGGTTGCGCTGCAGTCGCTCGGCGAGGCGGTTGATGTCGTGCGCGAGCTTCGCCAGTTCGTGTTGGGCGCGCCGCGCGCCCGGGTCGGCGTCGTCTTCGCTGTCGGCCAGCGTGACCACGTTGCAGCGCGCGTCGAACTGTCCGGCCTGGAGCGCGGCCACGGTGCGCGAGATGCGGCGCAGGGGCTGCACCACGGTGCGTGCGGTATGGCGCACCCAGGCCCAGGCGAGCAGGAGGGTGATCAGCGCGATGCCGATGCCGGCCATGAGGGAGAGGGCGCGTTCGTGCGAATAGGCGGTGGTGTCGCGGAAGGTCTGCACGAGTCCGATGGGCGTCTCGCCGGCGGCGGTCGAGCCCGCGGGTGCGAAGGCGCTGGCGCGCGAGGCTTCGCGCAGGGTGACGGGGGCGGTGAACATGCGCAGCTGCGACAGCGGCGCGGTCTTCGGTCCGGCCGTGACGAAGACGCCGGCACTGTTGCTGATTTCGACCCGGGTGACCTGTCCGCCGCGCAGGGCGGCGTTGGCCACGTTCTGCAGGGCGGGGAGGTCGCCGGCATAGAGGCTCAGGTCGGACATGGCGGCGACTTGGCGGGCGACCGACTCTCCCTGGGCGTCGAAGGCGGCTTCGAGGGTGTCGAGCCGGCTGTGCGTGAACCAGGCGGTCAGCGCCAGCGCCACGGCGGCGCACGGGACCACGCCGAGCCGGAACAGGTCGCGCTCGAGGCTGCCTTCGACCACCACGCGGCGGCTGTCCGTCGCGGAAAGGTCGGACGAGCGTGCCGCGGGCGCGTGCATGGCGAGGCCGTGGCTCGTCGAGTTCATCGGGCCGCGCTCACCCGTTGGGTCAATTCGCTCGTGTCGGGCAGGCGCAGGTCCAGCCCGCGTGCCACGGTGGCGTTGACCCGCACGGTTGCGGGCGTCGCGGCTTCGACCAGCACGCCCTGCACACCGCCGGCCGCGAGCTTGCGGGCGAGTGCGCGCGCCTGCCGCGCCATCTGGTCCGGCGTGCACACGGCGGCTGCCAGCCCGCCGGAGCGCACCAGGCCTTCGCTCATGCCGAACACCGGCAGTCCCGCGCTCGCGCCGGCGCGCAGCACCGTGAGCGTGGCGGCCTGGCTGTCGCCGATCAGGTCCGGGAGCACAAGGAGCGCGTCGCTGCGCGCCACGAGTGCGCGCAGCACGGCGGCCAGCGACCTGGCGTCGGGCGCGTATTCGACCTGGAGGTCCCAGCCCTGGCCGGCGCGCTGGAGTTCACGGACCAGCGGTTCCGATTCGGCGGTGGCGATCACGCCCAGCCGGCGCTTGCGGGGCAGCACGGCCTCGATGAGCGCCAACTGGTCGGCCATGGAGGGTTCGCGCAGCAGCACGCCGATCGGCCGGTCGGGCCGGCGCAGGGCCGGGCTGATCCTGAGGGTCTCGTAGTCGAGCCGGCTCAGGAGCGCAAGCACCAGGGGATCGGTTCCCGGTCGTTCGATGGCGGTGCGCGCCGCCGCGATGCCCACGGCCATGGTGACGTCCGGGCTCGGGCTGGAGGGCCGCAGGCCGCGGGTGCGAACGCCCGCGTTTGCCGCGTCTTCGTCGACGGCCGCTGCCTCGGCCTGGGCGGGCCGGGCATCGACGCGGATCAGGTCGAAGCGGCTGCCGGCGTCCTGCGATTCGCGCAACTGGCGCACGAACCCGACGTGTGCCGCGAGGTCGTCCGCCACGAGCACCGTCAGGCCGCCCGCGATGGCTGTTCCATACAGCAGCGCCGCGCAGCCAAAGGTGATGCCGACGATGGCGCGCGGTCGACGCGACAGCGTGGCGAAGCGACTAGCAAACATGAACTGCATCCGCAGCAAGTGATGGAAGCCAATGTACGGATGCGGCCGCCGCGGCGCGATAAGGCAGAGGTCCTATACCGGCGCATCCCCGATCGCATTGCGCCGCCGGACGGCAGCGCCTCGCGGCCTGTCGGCCTATGCCGGACGTCGTATCCCTACTCGGCCAGTGCGCGAACAGCGGCAAGTTGCGCGACGATGGCCTGGCGCAGCACCCTGGGTGATACCGGCTTGTAAAGCACGGCGATGCCGGCACTCGCCACTTCGCGCAGCCGGTCGGGCTTGGTCTCGCCGGTCACGAGCAGACGGGCGGAGCCCGCGCCGATGCCGTTGGGATGGCGTTCGAGCGCGGCCAGCACCTCCAGGCCGTTGTCGCCGCCTTGCAGGAGCAGATCGCTCACGACCACGTCGGGCGGGCGGTCCCAGGTGTCGGCGAGCGCGAGGGCCTCGGCGCGGGACTGCGCGGCGATCACCTGCGCGCCCCAGTTCGCGAGCACGACTTGCAGTCCTTCGAGGATGGTGCGTTCGTCGTCGATGACGAGCACCAGCACGTCGCGCAGATCGGCCTCCTCGTCGGCGGCCGAGCCGGCCGGCTGCGGTGGCAGCGCGGCCGTGGCGGCCGCCGGCTCCGCCATGCGGACCATGACGCGCACGCAGGTGCCCTTGTCGGGCTCGGATCGGAGTTCGACGCGGGTGTTGAGCAGGGCCGCCAGCCGCTGCACGGTCGCGAGGCCCAGTCCCATCCCGCGCGCGTTGCGGCCGGGCTGGCGACCCTGCGGCTCGACCTGATAGAACTCCTCGAAGACACGGGCCTGGTGATGGGCGGCGATGCCCACGCCCGTGTCCCAGACGTCGATGCGCACCCCCTTGCCGCGCCGGCGCGCGCCGATGAGCACGCCGCCTTCGACCGTGTGACGCAGCGAGTTCGACACCAGGTTGTTGAGGATGCGCGAGAGCATCACGTAGTCGCAGCGGACCCAGAGGTCGGTCTTGCGCACCACCAGCCGCAGGTTCTGCTGCTCGGCCACGGGCCGGAAGTTGCGGCTGATTTCCTCGAACAGCGTGTCGAGCGGGAAGTCGCCCCATTGGGGCTGCAGCACGCCGGCATCGAGCTGCGAGATATTGAGCAGCTCCGAGAACAGCCGGTCCAGCGAATCGACGCACTCGCGGATGTGGCCGATGCGCTGCAGGCGCGAGGCGTCGGTCTCGCCGTTGGCCAGCCCGTCGGAGAACAGCGTCAGTGCATGCAAGGGCTGCCGCAGGTCGTGGCTGGCGGCGGCCAGCAGCCGCGTCTTGGCCTGGCTCGCCACTTCGAGCTGCCGGTTCTTGTTGGCCAGTTCCGCGGTCGCGTGGATGATGCGGCTTTCCAGCTGGTTGCGGCTTTCCGTCAGCGCCCGGGCCGCGAGGTTGAAGCCGTGCTGAAGGCGTCGCATCTCGGAGGTGCCCTCCACCGAGACCTGTACGTCCTCGCCGG